>Ga0256829_1000584_pt1 | contig 35741 bp, 33 predicted proteins | sample 131447metaG_FD_185979 | JGI IMG/M metagenome (GOLD analysis project Ga0256829, IMG submission 185979) | Hydrothermal vent microbial communities from Lau Basin, Pacific Ocean - 131-447 | ecosystem: Environmental > Aquatic > Marine > Hydrothermal vents | place: Pacific Ocean: Lau Basin | collected... | reverse complement strand
CGTCACTGCCACATATTCACTCTCATCAGCTCGCATTGCGGGCTCCAGTTCTCTCTTTAACCACTCCCATGATTCACTTCGGCTTTTTAAGTCATTGCGAATCAGGGCGCGAACATACTCACTCGCATTTTCATAAAGCCCATGATCCCCCACTTGCTGTTGCAGGTGCGCTTGCAGCTCCCCTTTAATTCTTACATTGATATTTGCAGAAGCCATTTCTATCACCTCACGTTATCTGAGACTTTAATACTGTGAACAATATATGCAATATATTTTACACCTATCAAATGACCGCTCTGTCAGGTCAGAGCAGACAGACCGCCAGCAGCATGGCGCACTCACAATACTCGATGCCGGCGCCGAGGCAATCGCCGCTCATGCCGCCGAGCCGCCACTGCAGAAAGGCGCGCCATAGTAGCAGGGTGGCGATAGCTGTCAGCGCAAACAGCAGTGATACGGTTAACCAACTCAGCAATAATAGCCCCGCACCCCACAACCAGATGGTATTTTCTGCGATTTGCCACGAGAATTGTTCGCCGCTACCCGGTGCCAATGGCTTTAGCGATTGCGACCAATACATTGAACCCAGCCGCGCCCAGGCAGGGATCAGCAGCAGCGTCCATAATGATGTATCGGATGACTGAATAAGCCATGCTGCAGTAACGAATTTGGTCAGTATCAGCGATATCAGAATCACCACGCCGAAGGTGCCGATATGTGGATCCTTGAGCACGCCCATAAATCGTTCGGCGTCGCGATGCGATGCGCCCAGCGCATCGGCCAGATCAGCAGCGCCGTCCAGATGCAGCGCCCCGGTAACGCCTGCCCAGACCAGCACGACCAGCAGCGCCGCAATCCGGTAATCTGCATGCATGCCGAGCCAGGCCGCAATCATCAGCAACAGGCCGATGATCATACCAACCAGCGGGAACCAGGCGGCGGAGCGTGAGAACTCCTCCTGCCTGAAATCGGTCAGCTGCGGTGTCGGCAGCCGGGTCAGGAATTGCACCGCCAGGATTAATCCGCGCATGTCGGCTCCCGATTCATAAACAGCAGACGAGGCTGATGCCCTTCGCATAACGACACCCGGCTCCATGAGGCATAGGGCAGATGTAGCCGCCAGAGTGCCGCTATCGGCATATCCAACAGATGCGCCAGCAGTACGCGGATCACTCCGCCATGCGCCACCAGCAGACGGTGATTGCCGCAATCGCTCTCTATCCACCGCTGCCAGCAGTGAATCACGCGCTGACTAAAATCGTCAAACTCTTCCCCGCCCGGTGGCTGTATGCCGACAGGCGACTGCCAGAACTGGCGTAATAACGTGCCATACTCAGTTTCGATTTCGTCAAAACTACGATTTTCCCAGTCACCAAAATCCATTTCGCGCATATCGTGCAATGTCATCAGGCGTGTCTGCTGTTTTTTGTTTAATTCATTCGCAAACAGGCGACAGCGTTGCAATGGGGAAGTGGCGATCTGGTCAAACGGTTCAAACGATGCTGCCACGCTGCGCATCTGCTGCCAGCCGGCCTCCGAAAGCGGCAGATCGGTGCTGCCGCGAAAAGCCCAGCCTTCGGCATCTACTGCGCCGTGGCGCAGCAGATCAATAGTGATGATGTTTTCAGCCATCTTGATCAGTCACACCGGCACTTTCAAAAGTCGCCATCTCGTTATGCAGGGCGATGGCCGATTGCAATAACGGCACAATCAATGCCGCCCCCGAGCCTTCGCCAAGGCGCATACCCAGATCAATCAGCGGAGAGAGACCCAATGCTTCCAGCGCCAGCGCATGGCCGTTTTCATGCGAGATATGGGAAGCGAGCATCCAGTTATGCGCATCCGGTTCAATCACGCAGGCAGCCAGCGCCGCCGCTGAAGCAATAAAGCCGTCAATCAGCACAGGCACGCCGGATTCGGCTGCCTGCAAATAGAAACCGGCCATGGCTGCAATCTCCAGACCACCGACCTGTTGAAGTACCTGCGCATCGGATAGATCTGCAATCCGTTGCAGAGCCCGGTTCACCACATCGATTTTCAGCAAGCGCCCGGTATCGTCCACGCCGGTTCCGAAACCGACCACGTTTTCAGGCGATGCTTGCGTCAGCCGGCAAATGATACAGGCGCTGGCCGTGGTATTTCCGATGCCCATATCACCGGCAATCAGCAGATTCGTGCCGCCATTGATCGCCTTGCGAGCTTCAGCCTTGCCTACATCAATAGCCGCAGCACATTCATCGGTACTCATTGCCGATTGATGTAACAGGTTCCCCGTGCCGGGTTTGACTTTGGCATGCACAACGCCGTCTATTGCTTCCAGGTTGGTGACGACGCCGGCATCAACCACCGACAGGCTGGCACCACAACGTCGCGCCAATACATTGATTGCAGCGCCGCCACGCGCGAAATTCTTCACCATTTCGCCAGTCACCACAGATGGATAAGCCGAAACCCCCTCATCCACCACACCATGATCGCCAGCAAACACAGCGATATGCGGTTTGATTTGGTCGGGTTTCACGTTGCCCTGACGAGCGGCAAACCAGCAAGCGACATCCTCCAGCCTGCCCAGCGCACCGCGCGGTTTGGTCAGGTTATCCTGATGCGCCCGCGCTTCTTTTTCGATATCAATATGAATCTGTCTAACAGACAATGTGAATCTCCTTGATGCGCTGGTGTAAACTGTATGAATTCGGGCTGCTGATTTCAAATTGAGCGGCAAACCTGCCGCGACAAACTCCACCCGATTCGCCACTGCGGCTACGGTTTGATTCAAGCGCCCCTGTGCATCGCGAAATCTACGTCCCTCGCCTGTTTCCGGCACCAGCCCCATGCCGACCTCATTGGCCACCAGAATCACTTCACCAGCCAGTGTCGGCAGGCATGCTCCCAACGCTTCGATCTCCGCCTCCACATCTTCACCGGCAAACATCAGGTTGGATAGCCAGAGTGTCAGACAATCGACCAGCACAGCGCGATTCGTGCTCGCGTGTTTCTGAAGCGCACTGACCAGTTCCAGCTCTTCTTCAATCAACTGCCAGCAATCACTGCGGCTGCTACGATGATGATCAATACGCGCCTGCCATTCAGGATCGCCCGCAATGATCGGGGCGGTGGCGATATAAATCGGATTTGCGCACAGCGATAAAGCAATGCTTTCAGCCCGGCGACTCTTGCCACTGCGGGCTCCACCCAAGATTAGCGTGACAGACATAAGTGATGTACAAACAACATTTTTTCATCAATATTATATAGAATTTGGTTAACTTCCACATTGAACTCCTTAGTCGGTTACGCATTCAAGACGAAAAAACATTAATACCGCAACCCCTGGCTGCCTGAAGTAGTTTTTTGTCCAACGTGGCCAGGCCCGCCTGCTTGCGCTCGGCCAATTCCAGATAAGTCGCATCATAAGCTGAAAGATTGCAGGTCATGGACAAGCGATGAACCCGCTCAAGCATGCCTGAACCTGTTGGGCTGTCAGTTCTGATTGGCATCTCTCCATATAATTGAAGTAATCGGGAAGTGTCATTATCACTGATGCGTCCTCTTCGTTTGGCAGAGACAAGCACATTGCCAACCTCATGCCACCAGAGTGAAGGAACCCACGTTTCGCTATTCTGCATCTGCAATATGAATGCATCGGCTTTTTCAGAATACTCATCGGGTAGCCCCAGTGCTGCCGCTATTGAACAATCCATTACCCAAAGCATCAGTATTTCCGACCGTCATCAATCAGTTCCCGAATATTGATATCACCTTTAATACGCTGCCGAACTGCTCTGAAACGAGCCAGCAAATCTCTTACATCGCCGCCCTGATCATGAATGGGCTCTAGTCGCGCAACAGGCGAACCCCTTCGGGTAATTGTAAAACTTTGCCCGCCTTCCACTTCTCGAATAAGGGAAGAAAGATGTGTTTTTGCATCAAAGGCTGAAACCTGTTTATGAGACTCACGGGCCATACCAACTCCTACTAGTTAACAAACTGGTTAAGTTTGGATGGATGTAACTATTTTGTCAATAACGGCATCAATCAAGATCTAATTCCTCATTAAACGCCACTCTTCCATCAGAAACAGGGTGCGCTGACTGATTACGTCAACGGTGCAAACAGCGCCTGCATATCATCTGAGGTGATCACAAGCTCATCTTTTCCCTTACCCTGTTGGTAAATGGCATCAGCTAAGGCTTTTTTCTTAACCTGCATGGCAATGATTTTTTCCTCCACGCTGTTTTCCACCACCAGCTTATACACAAATACGGCTTTATCCTGTCCAATGCGGTGTGTTCTGTCGGTGGCCTGATTTTCAGCCGCCGGATTCCACCAGGGATCGTAGTGAATCACGGTATCGGCTTCCGTTAAATTTAGCCCCACACCACCGGCTTTCAGACTAATCAAGAACACATCGGCCTTGCCCTGTTTGAATGTATCAATCACCGCATCACGTTTGCGTGTTTGCCCTGTCAGCTTGGTGTAGCTGATATGCTGCGTTTTTATCTCATTTTCAATCAAAGCCAGCATTTTAGTGAACTGTGAGAAAATCAATATCCGCCGCCCCTCTTCCAGCATTTTAGGCAACATCTCCATCAACATATCCAGCTTGGCTGATTCCTGGACTTTTTGTGCCTGCTTTAAGGATAGAATACGCGGATCACAACAGACTTGGCGCAGCTTCAACAGGGCATCGAGAATCGTGATATGGCTTCTCGCTAAGCCCTTGGTGGCAATGGTTTTTCGCACCTTATCTTCCATCGCAATACGAATGCTTTCGTACAGAGCGGCTTGCTGTTTTCCAAGGCTCACCATGCGTGTGATTTCTGTTTTTTCCGGTAATTCCGAGGCCACTTCACTTTTGCTGCGGCGCAACATAAATGGCTTCACACGATTCACTAAGCGCTGTTGCAATTCACCATCGCCATGAATCTCAATCGGCTTACGAAACAAGCTGTTAAATTGTTTAAGATCGCCCAAAAAACCCGGCATGAGGAAATCAAACAGCGCCCACAATTCGCCCAGATGATTCTCCATCGGCGTGCCTGTCAAACATACTTTATGCGCTGCTTTAAATTGTCTGATAATTTTTGCGGCTTTGGATTTCGGATTTTTCACCACTTGTGCTTCATCCAATATAAGCATGTGATATTCATGGCTTAAAAGCACCTCATCATCCCTGACCAATAGCGGGTAAGTGCTTAAAACAATGTCATAATCCTCAATATGTTCAAAATATTGGTGACGATCAGAGCCTTGTAAAATCAGCACTTTTAGCTCTGGTGCAAACACAGCAGCTTCGCGCCGCCAATTGCCCATCAGGCTGGTCGGCGCAATAACCAAACAGGGCTTATCCATGCGCCCCTGTTCTTTTTCCAACAGCAGATGCGCCAGGGTTTGTACCGTTTTCCCCAGCCCCATATCATCAGCCAGAATACCGTTCAGATGATAACTGCGTAAAAACTGCAACCAATTCAGCCCCTGTTGCTGATAATCCCTTAATTCAGCCTGCAAACCTTGTGGCGATTGCACCGCCTGAATGCCTTCAAAATCCTTCAACTGCTTGCCAAGCGATCTAAGCTCCTCACCGCCACACCATTGTATATTCGAGTTTTGTTGCTCCAAATCAGCTAAACGAACAACATCAAAATGCGACATCTCCAACACACCATCATCAGATAGCCGCTCTTGGTTATAAAGCTCATAAACAATTTCCAGCACCGGCTTTATCTGCGCGCTGGGCAACTGCAGGTATTGACCACCGCCCAAATTCACCACCAAGGTTTCAGGCAGATCATTCAGATCATAATGTTCCAACACCTTCGTTATCAACGGCAACAGGGCTTGTTTCCGCTGGTTAATCTCGATGTCAAAACTTAAACTAAACCAGTCATTTCCCTTTTCCTCAATATCTGCATGCCACTGATCAGCTTCATGCAACTGCATATTAAAGTTATCCGCCACCTCAATAGACCAGCCATCGGCTTCCAGGCTTGGTATCCCATTGATCATAAAGTCAGCCCATAATGTGTCATTGGCTACTTCATTTCTTTCGCTAAAGAAGAAATTACAATCCTTCTCGTTAGCATACATCCAATCGACTAAACCAATGCGGTGCAGCTCTCCCAAGAAAAGGCTTTCTGCCGCCATATCTCTGAAAACATTGATGATTTTATGCGCTTCGATTATTTTAGTTTCTTGATGCTGTGGAAAGACAGCCAGTTCATGTTCAGCATAGCTAAAACGCAACCGCGCCAGACGATAATCAATGCCCTGATGGTGTTTAACATACAGTAACACCTGCGCTTTAGGCTCAGCTTCTTTAATCACCTCCATCTCAATGGCTTTCGGAGGAGCCAACAGATGCTCAGGCATAGACAATACCGCACGCTGACTAAATTCATCGACAAGCGATGCTGGAATAGCAGGTGCTTGCATCAACATCTCCAACTGCGATGTGGTATAAGGGACATTGTTAAGCAAGCCAACTTCATGCGTCGATTCATCCCAATACATGGGCGGATCGGTTTTGATTACGGTCGCTTTGGGTGTAATTAAAATATTTAAATTGGCACACCCATATTCATCATATTTCCATTCACAGGCAAACGCTCTTGACTTCCCTTCCCGCAGAATCTGTTCCGTCTGGTGATTTTTCCAATAGCAACGCCCCGTTTCCAATATCTGCTTTAATGCCAAATAACCTGCTTTTCCCTGAATATATTTCACCGCGTAATAACCATATTGATCATTGCTTGCTGAAATAAGCTTGGCCACCTCAACATCCACCGTTTTCGCAAAGGATGGTGGATAATAACACAGGTCGTTCACCTTGATGGACTTACCTTTGGATAACCCACCCCGTTTCAAGACATTGGTAAGACAAACATCAACGGTTAATTGCTGCTTAGCACGATCAAGATCAAGCACATACACCAGAAACTTTTCATTGCTCCCCTGGGCAGCATCAACCTTTTGAAATGACTTCGAAAATGTTTCCAGCCAAGCCAGGGAGACCTGCTCGGGCTCATCAGTGAGCACCGGATGATCACTCAAGACTTCCAGATATTCCAAACAGGCAGCCACAACATGCTTGCAGTTATACCCCACAGGACAACTACAAAATCCATCAACATCCAGTGGACCCTTCGCGCTATGTTTTTCAATCGTAATATCCTGCGTATAAGGCTTACCCCTCCCTTCCACTTCTGATGTAACACTTATTTCCAGGCACCCTGTTTCGCATACCTCCACGGCCAGCACCTTCCCATTACGAAAATAAGCTTCACCACGTGAAAAGTAAGTACTTGAAAATGCTTTCCTTAATTCTGTCTTAGTGATATCCATTGCTCAAAGGTTCTCCCTACACATCAAGTATGTTTTTACTTCCCTGTACACCAGGAAAAAATCATGCAGGCGCGTTGTTTGTTTCATGTTAAGTCGGACAGACCCCAGTCTTTAATTAACCGCTGGCATTTCTTCTATATCACCACCATTGGCAAAAATAGCTTCCGAAATAACACTGTTAGTAATTTCATCCAGATGAGCTTGAAGAGCCCCATTCAACGCGGTGAACTCGGGCCAGAGCGTTTGATCAACAAACAATTTTGATACCTTCGCCATCACAGTCGTGCGTCGCTGTCGATAACGCCGATAAGGCTCTATGTCATACCTGCGAAGTAAAGCAATGAATAGTCGTCTTGACCATGTATTATCCAGTGAAAATTTATATTCCACAGGCGGATCAATCTGTTGACACAATTCGATACGTTTTTTGATCCGATCAATGGCAGCTTCTGCGGCCAGTCGTTCTCCATCTGTACCTGCTCTCGCAAACAGAGCCTCAATTTTCTTCATTTTTTCAATCATATCAGGTTCAACAGTCATTCCCCCTCCAAATCGCAACATAACCTTGCAGATATTCAGCCATCCTGCATTAACCGAGTCGATAATAATGGAGCTAAAAGATCAGAATTCAGCTCACGCTCCAAAGCGTCGGCCAACAGATCCAGCGAGGCCAGTGTACGTTCTCGCTGATCAATTCCATTACTGGCTTGGAAACCGACCGAAGCCAGCCATGCCTGTCGAAAAGCCCCCTGTTCAAATAGGCCGTGTACATACGTGCCCCACACCTGACGATCATCCGAGCAGGCTGCAAATGGAAATAGCCCCAGATCTTCATCTGATGCACCGTGATGAATTTCGTAACCGGTTACTCTGAAACCCACAGGGTAACTGGATGGCTGATCGATCCGGCGCAGTGTTTTTTCTGCCTGCATAGTGGTTGAAAACGGTAACCAGCCCAGAGCTGTTGCGCTGCCGCCTTCAATGCCTTCATCGTCAATGACATTACCCAGCATTTGCATGCCGCCGCAGATGCCGAGAATTCGACCGCCGTAACGCAGGTGCTTTTTCAGTGCCGGCTCAAAGCCGCTATCGCGCAACCAATCCAAATCAGAGGAAACATGCTTGGAACCGGGCAGGATAATCAGCTCGGCAGGTTGCAGTTCGGTAGCTGAACGAACAAAACGGAGCTTGATTCCGGCTTCAGCTGCCAGCGGATCAATATCATCGTGATTAGACAAGTGCGGGTAGGCAATGACAGCGATGTGGAACATGCGAGATGTGAGAGGTGAGATGGAAGATGGGGCAGGCAACGCTATATGGCGGTATGGGGCATCCTCTTCGGGCAGCTCCAGTGATAGATAAGGAATGACGCCGGCCACCGGTTTATTCGTTTCAGACTCCAGCCATGTAAGCGCATCATCAAGCAGAGACAGGTTGCCACGAAAGCGATTAATCAGCAGCGCTTTGACGCGCCCCCTTTCAGACTCAGACAGAATATCGAGCGAGCCTTTCAGCGCAGCAAATACGCCGCCGCAATCAATATCGCCGACCAGCCAGACCGGCACATCGGCCGCTTCGGCAAAGCCCATGTTGGCGATATCGCCTTCACGTAAGTTCGGCTCGGCGGGACTTCCTGCACCTTCGATAATCACCACATCATATTGCGCTTGCAGGCGGTTGAATGATTCCAGCACCGTATCAAGCCAACCAATCCGATCTTTGCGAAATCGTTTGGCCTGTAGTTGACCAACCACTTTTCCACGCACAATCAATTGCGCTGTCTGATCGGCTTCGGGTTTGATCAGCACCGGATTCATGTCTACAGTCGGCTCAATGCCGCAAGCCAGAGCCTGCAATGCCTGTGCTCGCCCGATTTCGCCGCCATCAATGGTGACGGCGGCATTATTACTCATATTTTGTGGTTTGAAGGGTGCCACCGAGATACCATTCCTAGCCAGTAAACGGCACAGACCCGCTACCAAGACCGACTTGCCTACGCCCGAGGCCGTGCCTTGAATCATCAGTGCATTCATGAAAGAAAAAACCTTTTATAGCCACAGATGGACACTGATGAACACAGATAAAGGCGTAAAAAAAGAATGTACCGGTTTTGACTACCTCTGCGTATGCAACAGAAACCTGACAAACAGTGAAACAACCACTGATCATGCACAGAATCTAGGAATCCATTTTTATCAATGGTTCTATCTGTGTTCATCTGCGTTCATCTGTGGCTAATAATATGTTTTTCACATAGCCAAAAGAAATGCGTTCCTGTTCCAGCCTCAGTTGATCGCCCAGTGTATTATTACGCAAAACATCATATACCGCTGCCTCATCCGCATTCAAATATTTCAGTTCTTTTGTCTCCTGCCTGGGCTCTGTACCCCAAGCATGTTGATGCGCCAATAATGTCTGTTTATCCATTAAAAAAGAAGTTGTTTGCGGTAAGCTCGTACGCAGTTGATTCAAAATGGCAAAGCCATGCGTATCCAAATCGCCCCAGTAATACATGCTACACTCATGCAGCCACTGCGCTTGTTTGAGTGCTTCAAAACCATAGCCCTTACCAAATATCAGCAAGGCGCGAGGCACTGCCGGAAATGCGAGGTAGTTGATTTCATTTTCAACAATAAATACCCGCTCGATCCGGCTGCGTACATCCTGATGCAAGCGAGCCAAAGCCTTGCTTGTGATCGCCGCATCTTGTTCGCCATCACTTAGCAGCAACGGAATATCATCATCCAAAGGGCGCACGCGAATCATGGCTGGCTTATCCAGAAAGCCATATCGTCGCGCAAACCCTGCCACCCCTGTATAATCATCATTCACGGCAAACACAGGCAATACAATATCAAACAGTTGCGCCAGCACTTTTCGATGTTGTTCAATAAATTTACTATCCACCTTCGGTACATCGACTTGCCGCAAATAGATGCGTGGATTCGGGTGTACCTGCATCCATGCGCACAATGCCAACAGTTGCGGCCACTCATCGGCCAATGCCAGCACTTTTAATGGATACTGAAGCAGCCAGCCTTCCAACGCGGCAAGTGTTTTAATACTTTGCCGATAAAGCATGGTGAACTGTTTTAATGCTTCCGATTTACCAATCAAACGCGCCGCCTGTTGTGGCGTATCCAGCACAATATGCGCAGGCAATTGCTGTCGACCCAGCACACGATGATTGATACTCTGCCAATGCAATGTGATATGGTGCTTATTGGTATAGGCCTGCACCTCTTTCACCCAGTCTTGCGTACCGGCCAAATCATCCAGCATGGCCTTGGATGTCGGCTGTTTTAAGCGAAGTGTAAGAGGGAACACGACCCCATCTTTCACCGCCGCCCGGCATATATCCCCTCGCACCCACATTCGCTCAAGCTGTTTCTTCATATTAGCAGGACGAGTCCTGTTCATTTCAGCACCTGCCAATAACCACCCTTGGCAGGCCCCACGCGACGGATTAAATCATGTTCTTTTAGCCAACGGATATTTTTTTCTATCGCTGTACTACTCATCCTCAACAATGCTGACAACGAAACAATAGAGACCGTCGGTTCAGCCTGCATTGCCTCCAGTATCCGTCGGCGGTTTTCACCCAACTTTTCACCCAACTTTTCACCCAACCCTTCTTGGGCAGTGCTTCCCTCTTTACCTTGGCCGCTGTTCAACTGATGTTCAGGCAAAAAATGGAACGTCATCCAAAGCCCATTCACATCGCTGCTAACCTCCGGGGTTGGCACACAGGCATCCGCACATGTCTGCATAATGCGTTCAATACCGCGCCCCCACGATTCAATCATACCGGCGCGAAAAAACACATTCGCAACATCGGGATTAAATGGTTGCGACGCATGTTTATCCAGCAACTTCTCCACCGTCCAGTTTTGTGGCAACTCACCCGGATTCCATATCATCAATTTGTTGGGATAAACGCTGATCTGAATTGGAATACTGCTGGCATAATCCTTATGCACCACCGCATTCAGCACCGCTTCGCGCAGTGCCGGCTCAGGCACAGGAAAGGTCTCGATACGCTGCAAGCCTTCGTAGCTGATCCATGCCCGCAGGTATTTGCTTTTGAGAATATCAATCGCTTGATTGACCTGCACAAGCAAAGATCCCTGCACCTCATCCTGATAACGCAGATCGGCATCATTCTCGAAATAACCAATCTTCACATAAGCACCACCGACCAATCGTTCCGGTTCGTCATAGAAGAGCAACGCAGCCGCATGGGTCAGATAATCGCCATTCACCAGATGCAGTTTTTCCAGTAAATAACGGTCATCTTCATTGAGTACAGCCTCCGGCAACCGCTTGCTTTGCAACGCCAGTTTCCGAAATTGATCAAATGCCCGCCCATCCAGATCATCCGCCTTCAATCCCGGCAGAGGCGAGCCATCCCAGGTACGTCCGTATCTCCGTAGCAGAAAACGATCCAGTGCCGCACCCTTGAGTAACTGATTGGTACTGCCACTTCGGAAATAATACTCGCCTTTATAATTAATCGGACTGGGATAGGCATCCACGGCAATTTCCAACAGCGCCTTGCCCTCTTCCTCCAGCAATCGGATAGCAACCATGATGCCCAAAATATCCCGAACCTTGTTCGGAATATCATCCAGCAGCTTACCAGCATGGGCTACGCCTACCGCCACCCCCGCATCATTGCGCCCGATCACCAGCACACCGCCCTGCGCATTAGCAAAGCCGCAAATCCATTTCAAATATGCATCTTTCCATATCTGCTTGTATTCGACAGTTTGGTGTTCAGTCATATCAGTCTTCCAAATTGGAACTAGTAGGTTTATTTTCCTCACGTTGCTGCTTCTCCTGGCGATAGGTTTCTATGGATAAATTGCGCAATTTGGAGTTGGTTCCGCCATCATTGCTGACATAGCCAACATGCTGCACATGCGGTTCAATGATGTGGATTTTTTGCAAGGGAGTGACAATCAAGAGTTGCAGGTTTAGCTGCTTGAACAGGCGCAAACCATATTCTGCGGATTCATCCGAGCCGCGACCGAAAGCTTCATCAATCACCACAAAACGAAACGAGCGTGAACGCACGGCATTCCATTCCAGGCCGAATTGATAGGCCAGGCTGGCGGCCAGAATCGTGTAGGCCAATTTTTCTTTCTGGCCGCCTGATTTACCACCGGAATCGGCGTAATGTTCATATTCCGAATCATCTTCACGCCAGCGTTCGGATGCGGCAAAGCGGAACCAGTTGCGCACATCCGTTACCTTGCGCAACCAACGGATATCAGAGTCGATATAGGTCTCACGACCGCGAAAACGCTCAATGATTTTCTGTACCTGCAAGAATTTTTCTTCTGAATATTGTTCGCTTTCCGAGCCGGTGACACTGCCCTCGGTACACGCCTTCATATCTTGTTGAAAGCCCTGAATTTCAGAATCAATCGCGGCCTGCGCCAGCAGAGTGATATAGCGACCTTCGACATAATCAATCTGCACCAACGATTCATTGATGCGCTCAATACGCTCTTTGATGGTCTCGCGTTCGCGCAATAACTGGCTTTGAAAATTGGCAATTTCCCGAATGGTGTTTTCATTCAACAGATCTTTGAAACGTGCTTCAAATCGCGGCAAATCATCGGCATTCAAGCCATCCAGCAAGGCTCTATATTCATGCGCCGCGCGCACATTCACATCCATTTCCTGCGTCAATAAGGGATAAGCCTGATGAAAATCAGTCATGGCTTTAATCACGCGATCCCGCAAACGTGATAATTTTCCGTCTACGCTTTGGATCTGTTTGCCCAATGCGGCGCGCAATGCCTGTTCATGGCTGGTGCATGATTCCACCGTATGCTTCACATCGCCCAGCACTGTTTTGGCAAGCGCATCCAGCCGTTCCGCATACGCATCCAGTGCCTCATCATGTTCTGCCAGCATTGCTTGCAAGGCTTGATACATCGCCGCTGCATCATCCCGTTTTTGCTCGGTTTTGGCGCATTCCGCGCGGCGATTTAAGAGAGCTTCTTCATCCTTGGCTAATACCTGCAACACTGTTTCGCGCTGCTTGGCCAACAAACGCAGCTGATCCGATGCCGCCTCCAGTTTGGCCTTTTCCGCGCTTAGCTGCTCCACTTCAGCGGCCAGGGGTCGCCAGTTAATATCCTGAAAATCGGTATAGGTTTCCAATTTATTGAGCAGCGACAAATGCTCTCGCTTCATTTCAAGCGACTGCTGCAAATCGCTGATCTGTTTACCCAATGCGACCAATGCCTGCTGCGCCAGGTTGGCTTCGGCTTCCAGCACGGCAATTTTCTCGGCATTGCTCCAGCCTAAGACAAAATGCCGTTTATCATTGAGTTTATGCCTGTCATCCTTCTCATGGCGGCCACCCTTCGCCTTGATCTGACCGGTGATACTGATGGCACGGCTTTCCCTGCGAAATGTTTCCATATCCGTACAGCATGCATAATCAAAGCGCAGTGCCAATTCTTGCTGCAACCAATCGTAAAACACCGAATCCGGTTTTACTTCCAATTTATGCGCCAACGATGTCGCATGCTGTGGGCTATGGGTTTGCACATGCGCGCGCATCCGATAAAACACCAATCGACCTTTCAAATGGTTCTCATTCACCCATTCAACCACCTGGGCATAGTGCTGGTCGGAAACCAACATGGACAAGGCAAAGTTATGCAACAGCCGTTCCGCCGCCCCCTGCCAATCGCATTCCTGCGCGCGCACCTGAATCAGTTCACCCGCAAACGGCATGGCCTGCTCATCCACGCCCAACTCGCGACACAATCGCGCGCGAATGGCGATTTGTTGTTCAGGGATATTGCTTTTGCGCTGTTTCAGGCTCGTGATCTCACGTTGCTGCGCTTCGCATTCCCGCTTGCCCGCTGCCAAATCCGCCCCCAATGCATTCATGCTGTTTTGCGCTTGCGCTTGCTCATCCTGCAGCGTCAGCAACATGGCCAAACAATCCTGTTTATGTTGCAAAAATGCATCGACATCTTTGACGGCTGCAAGCTCAAGCTGAGCGATGAGATCATCGTAAGATTTAGCTCGACGCAAACAACGCGATTTCTCAGCTTCTTTTTCGGCAATTTTTTGTTCCAACGCGGCAATACGATCACCACCCTGATCAGCAATCGCCCGCTCCAGTTCGCGCTCTTGCTGCTTGCCCTGCTCAACCTTATCCGTGAGCTGCACAATGCGTTGCTGCAATCGCTCCAGTTCGCTATCTAATTTTTTAATCCGCGCTGTCAGCAACTCTGATTTCAGGTTTGAGAAATACGCCTGCAAGGCATTACGGCAGCCATCCAGTTCATCTTTCTCATGCGCAAGCTTCTCATGTTGATGACAATCCGCCACCAACGGTTGCAGCAAGCTCACCTGTTTTTTTGCTGTCAGTACCGCTTTATGGGCGCGATCCAGATCATCAAAATGAGCAATCAAATCATGAATGCGCTGCTCCACATCATCGGATGGTTCCAACATATGTCCGCGCACAAATTCAGTCAGATTGCCAATGGATTTCATGGATACGGTTTGATGAAACAATTCCAGAGCCTGATCATTTTCAATACCAAGGCGACGGCGAAAAAACGCACCGTAAGCAGGGAATGCATCAAACACATTGGCATTCTGCTGCTTCAAGCGTTTGCGCAATGCAGCCATCTCAGAGCCAAAGCCGCCGAAATCATGTTGAATGGTTAAACTGTGATCCGCCACCACATAAAAACGCTCCGGCTGGCCTTGTGGTTTGCGAAACCAGAACACCTGCGCCAAGGTGACCGTTTGATCATAACCCTCATTATGAAACTCACCCAGAATGACCGAGTAACTACCCGCCTGCCGCAAGGCCACCGGTTTAGCTGTACCCACCGATTCACTCTGTTCGGATTTATAATGCCCCAATACATAGGATCGCAAATCGCGTTCTTTGGAGGCTGCACCCGCCGCTTTATTGTAGGCAATGCGGTGAGCGGGCACTAGCAAGGTAGTTACAGCATCCACCAAGGTAGATTTCCCGGAACCAATATCACCCGTCAGCAAGGCGTTTTTGCCGTTGAGATGAAAGGACCACACTGTTTTATCAAAGGTTCCCCAGTTCAACACTTCCAGGCGTTTGAGGCGAAAGCCTGTTAAGGCATCGTCCTGTACAAATTCAAGGTTTAAGGTGGGCTCCATCAGTTCGCCCCTTGCGGCAGTAACTGCTTGCGATATTCATCTAAGCGCTGATCAAATTCCGCCAACCACTGTGCATCGACAAAGGATTTAATGATACGGTGCAACTCCAGCATTTTATCCGAACCCTTCAGCTTCCGTGCAAAGCCCATCTTCACAATCTGATTGATGTAACTATCGACCTGATCAATCAGCCGCACTTCATTGCTGCCTTCTGGCAAAAAGATGCGAATCATTTCCAATACCTCATCGCGCGACACAATCACCCGCGCCTCACCACCGGCCGCATCCGATTCCGCCATCTTTTCACGCAGCAGAGCCAACAACAGACTGACATGAAACGATAGCTGCCGACGTGCAATCAAACGCGGCAATTTATCACTCTCCGCCTCATACTCCCGCGCCCGCAAAAACGCATAGCCTTCTGCTTCATCCAGAATAAGATCCAAACCCAGCGTTTCAACATAGTCAGACACCGTAATCTGCATATTCAACAGCCATTGCCACAACTGACCATCCGCCTCCCGATCAATCATGCCTTTGCATAAGGCAATCACCACGGCAGATAACTTGGGATTTCGCTGCGTACTTGCTTGTAGCTCTAATTCATCCACGAAAAGCTCCTATGTATCTTTATTGAGTGATCCGAAACTGCTAGCGACTAATGCTGCTGTTTCTGCAACAAGAATCTCTCGGGCAAGCACATTTAGATGCGGACATTCAGGATCTGCCCCTTCAACTATAAAATAACATTTGATTGCGTGAGCAAGTTGCTTATTTCTAGCGTAATACCTACCTATCACGGTATAAAATGATTGCACCTCAACACCGTGAAATACGGGATTCTCCCCCGCGTTGGGGTAATGCATATAAAGTTGAAGCTTATGGTTAAAAACCTCAGGGATCTCTTCATGATGCCCGGCGTTTAAGTAATATTCAGCCAATGATATTTTTCCAAATACATAGTGCGGGAACTTTTTGCTGGTCTCTTTGATAACATGGCGGCGCTTCACTTCTTTACCAAGCGTTTTATAGGCAACACCCATAAAATTGTAAATAACCGGCACCCGGGGGTATTTTTTCTTCAACTTTTGCAAGTATTTTAATCCACGCCTAGCCTCAACGTTACTGCCCTGTACCCACTCAAAAATTTGAGCCAATAATGACTTATCCTCTTCTTTCATCTTGGCATAGTTTTTATCTTCGATGACCTCATATGTACACGCTAATGGACGAAATACCTCACCAGTATCATCCAGAATATCCTGCTCTACCTGATTTTTATCCACAGATGCCATGAGTTTACGTCTTTCATCACTGTCTTCCGTTGTAAAAGTATCCAGTAACATCTCTCGATTAAAGTAACGCATATAAACCTCTTCTCTTCATCGCACAAACAACACATGCGGCAGTGTCACCTGCTTCACCAGACCGTCATTGGTTTGCCACTGCACTACATCTTCCTTGCCATCATCAATCATACATTGCGTCATGTCGCTGGCCATTTGCAACCACACCACCAGCTCCGCCAAGCCATGTTGCAAAGGATGCTCGTTCAGTAAATCTGCCAATGATATTTGTGAATGCTGTTGCAATGCCTGAGCTAACACTTGTTTCAAACGGCCTTTATCGACCACCACTTGTGAGAACAGGGCTTCTGCATCGGCATCTTCTGCGCCCATTTCCAATTGCACGGCATCAAGCACGGTCTGCAATGGCGGTTGATACAATGGGCGCTCCATCGGCAGGGTGAATTCGACTTTCATCTCATCCATGCTCATGCCCAAATCTTGTGGGGGTTGATGCATGGTATCGCGCGCATTGCTTTTGATCTGGCGTAAGATTTCCATAATACGCTTATTTTCCAGCCATGCTTTATCATCCAGAAAACGGCGCAACTGGCTGGATAATTGCGCTACGGTGCGCTGGGTATGCTCCCCTGCTTCCAGCCAATCGTAATGCACCCGGCGCAAGCGTGAATCAGGTCGGGATTCGGCAATCGGGGTTAATGCCATCACCTGATCCAGCAAGTCGGTGAGCTCTTCCTGCCTGGAACTGGACATCAAAAAATCCCAAAAGGCGCGAAAACTCTTACCCTGATCGGATTCCGTAATATCATCACACTCATTGAGAATATCTTCCAGCAATGCGCCTTTGCCACCTTCCCAGAGTGCAATGCGTTCGCGCACGCGCCGATCCAGCAGGCGAAAATTCTGCTCGACCTCGCGAAAATCACTCAACAACTCGCCCGCCATCATGACAAACTGTTGAAAGCGGTCTCTTAAGGCTGTTTCATCCAATAGAGGAATATCACCAGCCTGAATCTGTTTGATTTCGGCATCAATGGCGCGCCGTTTTTTACGCAATTCGGCAATGCGTACTTTGGGATCAGTCTCACTACCTGCGACGATTTGTTGCAACAGATCAAACAAGGTCAACAAGCGTGACTCTGTGCCAATAAAGCTGCGCTCGGTTAAACCGGCCAGCCAGCGAATACCTTTTTCTGTGGCCGGTGTTAAATCATAATGCGGTTCATCGGAGTTTTTCGGGTAGAACTTACGCAGCCAGCCTTGGGCATTATCGGCCCAGTCATTCAGATAATCCTGCGCATCGCGCGGATAAGCATCTTCACCGAGCCGTTCCCGCAAGGCAAAAAGCTCATCTTCCAATGCCTCTTGCAAATCCACCTGAGCAATCTCACGAACATTTGGCACAAGAAATACACGATGTAAAAAACTGGCCACCAACGGCGCAGAGTCCGCCCGCAATAAACGCCATGCAGGATGATTTTTACGCAGGCTATCCAGTGCTTCGTGACTGAAGGACATCGAACTCTGATCAGCCATGATAAACCAAAGCATCTGTGGCTAAAGGAAATTGGTTTTCACTTAGTACGACATCCATCGATTCGCGTTTCCGCCAGCCCTCTTGCTCCAACATCGGTTTATCGTAAAAGGCTTTAACCGGCCCCAGACAAAGCAATGCCATCGGCTTGGCTGTTTCGGGGCAGCCCAATAGTGCCGCCACATCCGCAGGCTCAAAGAATGATACCCAACCCATGCCCAGATTCTCGGCGCGAGCGGCCAGCCACATGTTTTCAATGGCGCACGATACCGAACACAGTGCCATCTCTTCCGGCATGGTGCGCCGACCAAACACTGTGCCGTCGTCGGGTGCCAGTACGACAGCTATTAACTCGGCGCAATCGCGAATGCCTTCGACTTTCAAGCGCATGAACTCGGTTTTACGCGCATCCATTTGGTCGGCTGTTTTGTCTTTTTCTGCTTCAACCAATGCAATCAGTTGCTGGCGCAATTCCGGCCTGGTGATGCGCACAAAACGCCATGGCTGCATATAACCAACGCTAGGCGCTGCATGAGCTGCTTCCAAAATCCGTTGCAGGACATCCGGCGCAACACTGCCGCTGGCAAAATGACGCATGTCACGTCGCTCGTGAATAACGCTGTAAATAGCTTCGCGCTCCGTATTACTGAACTGTTTACTCATGGCTGCTGCTCCAGCGCCTTTTGCAAGGCTTCAATGCCATCGATAATGCGCGGCCCGGGACGATGTATCAGGTCGGGATTCACTACAATGATACGCACATCCTTGCCCAGCCACCGTTTCCAATATCGGGCGCGCGCCGCAACATCTCGATGTTCCGACGGTATGATGACCACGTCAGGTGCGGCGCGCAATACTGATTCGAGATTGGTGCGTGGCGTCTCCAGCGGAATGGATGCAAACACATTTATCAAGCCAGCCCGCTGCAACAGATCATTGATAAACCCCTTGCCACCGACAGTTTGTAGCGGGTCGTTCCAGATTTCATAAAACACTCTGATCGGTCGCTTTCGCCGAATTTTAGCCTGATGATCCAGGCGCAGTTGTATATTTTCAGCTAGTGCATTGGCCTCTCTGGCATGGCCGGTCAGGCGGCCCAGACGACGAATATCCACCAGTACATCATCGACGCTTTGCGGCGCGCTGCGTACGACGCGAATGCCCAGCGCCTGCAGCTGCTCTCTCTGCCGGCTGGTACCGGAAATAATAGCCATGGTAGGCTTTAGCATCAGTGCCGCTTCCAGATTGATGCCGGTATAGTTACCCACGCGCGGCACATGCCTGGCCGCTGCGGGATAATCACAATAATCCACAGCGCCGACAACCTCATCGCCTGCGCCGATGGCATAGAGTATTTCACAAACATGGGGCGATAACGCCAGAATGCGTTCAACCGCAGTCGCCGGATAGGGTAAGCAGAGGCAGAGCAGCCATAAACCGATGGCGCGCATCAGCAGTCTGGAGATTACCTGTGCGGATTTCATTGCAGGCGAAATTCGACAGGCAGCCGATATTGTCCATCTGCAACGGGGATATGATCGACGCCGGATAATCCCCGCTGCACAGCGCGATCCAGAACGGCATGGCCGGTGGAGACCAACATGGTGATATTGCGAATGCTCTGACTAACAATAGCCAGTTGAAACTCCCCCTTTCCCTGCCACCTGCGCCGGCGTGCCAGCCGGGGGTAACGGATGTTCGCCAGCAACATGGCTTGCGCAGCTGCCGACATGGAAGGTGGCATGTGTGGTACTGCTGATTCGTTATGATCTTGCGGTGACAGGTGAACTTGCCTGTTTGAGATAGTGGAGCGCCCGGAATCCAATGGTTTATGGACATGTTGCCGTGTTGCGCTGGCTGCCTTTACTCCGGGCGACCGTATTACGCTCTCTGGATCTGGTTTTTTTTTCACGCGCACCGAGTCAGCGACCGGAAGTGTTTGCCTGCGCTGCAATTTTTTTGTAGGAATAACTTTTTTTTGTTGCTGTTTTACTTCTGTATGTGCAAGGGCATGGGATGGACGGGCAGGCTTTGTTAAGGCTGGCGTGGAGGGCTTCAAGAGTTCGACATGTAACGGGCCGTTACTAATGCTCACTGGCTTGAATACTTGCAGCGGCCAGCTTAGCAGGAGGGCATGCAGGCCGCCTGCCGCTACCAGTGCAGCCATCAGCCGAACATGCCCATCCCGCATCAGAAGCTCTCCATTACAATGCCACGCTTACCCCGCCATAGAATGCCTGCCCCAATACGCTATACCCCGATACTTCTTCGTACTTCTTATTTTCAAGGTTATCCACACGAGCATGAATCGTCCATACGGGATTGAGTTGATAACTTACACGGATATCCGTCTTATGGTAACCCCGCATCGGCTTTTTATTCCCGGCTGCAGAAAATCGCGGGCCGACAACATCCAACTGCACTTCAGCATTCACTCCCATCATACGCACGCCTGCAATAAAACTACCGGAGTCCTTTGCCCGCCTGGCCAAACGGGTGCCATCCAGTGAGTTGATGGCATGCAAAAACGTCCAGTTGGCGCTGGCATAGACCGGGCCATAGGCGAGCTTTGTCGATAACTCCAATCCATTCGTCCGCGCTTTGCCTGTATTGAGCGGAGCGTAGGTAAATGGCGGCAACACCAGAACCGTTTGAATCAGATTGGTAAACCGTTGATCAAACCAAACTGCATTCACTTCTGTGCTAAATTCTTTTTCCTGCAGCTGATAATGAACCCCAGCATCCCAGCCTTTACTTTGTTCAGGTGCCAGGTTTGGATTGCCAAAACCGGGAAAGAACAAATTGTTGATCGACGGAGCCTTAAATCCCGTACCGTAGTTGGCTGTGAGCTTCAGCCCGTCCAGCGGTCGAAGCACGCCCCCGGCATGATATGTGGTTTTATTCCGGCTGGTCGAATTACGATCATTGCGTACCGATACGCTTAGATTCGCCCAGTTACCATCCCACGACAAAGCCGCGAATCCAGCCCGCTGGATAATGGTTCGATCCAGCTTGGCGCTACCGCTCAATCCTCTGTCCCAGTGCAAGTCCAGACCCACCAGCATTGTCAGAGACTGCCAGTCCAGTGTGTTCTGCCATGTTATCTGATCAATGCGGGTTCGAAAATCCGAGTTGTTGAAGCTGACGGCAGGATCATGGTTGATGACTTCATCTGTCGAACGGGAAACCTGCAAACTGGTATCCAGCCAATCGCCCAGCGGATAGGATAGCTTCGCACTACTCACCGTTTGTTTGGTATCACTTGTGAAATTCAGTGCATCAACAGGCCCAAAGCCATCCAGGCCCGTTTTGCCGTCCACATTACGCAGGATGACATCCAGTGTTCCATCTCCGACAGGTATGCCCAGGCGCCCGGAAACCGTGACCTGGCGGTAGGGGTCTGGTTCATTGCCACGGGCTGCTGCAGAAACGCTGCGTGTGCGGGAACTATCTGCTGTCAGGGCATAGGACACTCCGGAATCTGTCGATCCGCTGACACTCGCACCGCCCGACACTGTATGATAGGTTCCCGCCTCCCCGTACACTCGCACGCGCGGCTTACCTTTGCCATTGCGAGTAAAAATCTGAATCACGCCGCCCATCGCATCGGCGCCATATAGCGAAGACTGCGGACCGCGTACAATTTCTATGCGCTCCACATCCGCAGTGGAAAGAGTGGCCCAATCAAAGGAACCAAGCGTTGCCGAACCCACGCGCACACCGTCGATCAAGACCAGCGTTTGTCCTGAATTCGCACCCCTTAAAAAAACGGATGTCGCCTTGCCCGGCCCGCCACTGGCCGCCACATCTATACCCGGCTGACTACGCAAAATATCTGCCACTGATGTCTTTTGCGACTGGATAATAGCCTGCCGGTCGATCACAGTTACATCGGCGCTCACCTTGGCCGGATCCTGTGCGATACGCCCCGCAGTCACCACCAACGGCTTTAATGTTTCAGTCGCTTGCGCCTGCACTGGTGCAAACAACAGCATTCCTGCTATCCATAATGGATATTTCTGCATATTTTTGTTGGTACGTTTGATCAAGATGTTTCTCCTTCGCGCCCGCCGCGCATATATAATGTGCGGTATGAATCACGAGAGAGAGAAAGGAATACGGGATATAATGGGCTGAACATTCGGGAGCAGGCCGTCACATCCGGCAACCAGTCTCCCTCCGAGGCCCCATACCGTCGACATGACACGCATGTCTTGTCTCGGGCCGGTCTCCTGGCTTGCCTTCATTCGCGGCTGCCTCCTTCCCGTGACTGGTGTCGCAGTGGATTAAAACAGCGTTGTCAGGCCTACAGTAGCGGGGGCTGCGCCGGCATTGGTTCAATCCGCTCATCTCATCCTGCTATTTGACTGCTGGCTGCGTTGCTCTGCTGCTCGATGCTCACATACGATAAGTATGCTCCGCTTTTGCGCTGCTCGCGCCTTGCCAGAAATCAAATATCAGGCGATCTGACCGAATTGGTTATTGATTCTCCGCACCGGACTTCCCGTTTCACCCGTGGTCAAATGTGTGACAATCAACCGTTGGGCACCCAAAACGGGGCGAACCATAACGACGGCTCCAGCTTGCGTCTATACTCTTAACCCGGACCATTCATGAATAGTCCGGGTTAAATCCTTTTCGGCCACAAGATCAAAAGCGACTCACGCAAAGCCGCAAAGGACGCGAAGAAATCAAAATCAGTTGTGGTTCCAACCTGTTTGGTTGCGGCGATGCCGGGTTGGGTTAATGTAACTGTGGCGTATGGTAGATCTGTAAACGATGAGCTAAATCAAACGGGTTTTCTGTTAGAATATTGGCACGCACCTGAAAATTCACTTCCAGACTGACCAGCGTGAAGCCGCTCTGCTTTTGCCTGAGCAGCGAAAGGTTGTGCCCGGCAATACTGAAGCCCTGGGCGGAGGCCTTTTGTAGCCATTGCAGCGCCTGTTCCCTGTTCGCCGCTATGCCGCGACCCTGGGCAACCATGTAGGCCAGCGCATTTTGCGCCGGGGCATAGCCCTGAGCAGCTGCCTTGCGATACCAGTTTACGGCAATATCGTCTCGCTGTTCCATGCCGTCGCCCTTCCTGTACAGATTTCCCAGGTTGAATTGAGCCGGGGCATAGCCGTGGCTGGCAGCTTTACTGTACCATGTTAAGGCCTGTTGCACATCGAATGTTACGCCCTGTCCCAACTGCAACATCGAAGCGACTATATTTTGCGCTTCTAAGTCACCCGCATTGGCAGCCCGTTTGAATAGCGCAAAAGCTTTGTTAAAATCGGATTGGCCATAATAGAGTACAGCCAGATTGTATATGGCATTGGTGTCGCCTGCCTCAGCAGCCAGGCCATACCAGTGCTGGGCTGTTGCAGTGTTGGAAACAACGCCTCGGCCCGTGTCGTAAAGTAGCCCCAGTATGAATCTGGCCTGTTTATTGCCGCTGGCCTGCGCTTTTTGAAGCCACTGTGCGGCCGTCTCCTCATTCTGCATGATGCCGATGCCGCGCAAGTAGATCAGCCCCAGATTATATTGTGCCAGAGGATCAGCCGCCGCAGCTTTTTTCATCCACTGCAGTGCACTGCGCAGATCCCGTTTAGCACCCCGGCCCAGCGCCAGCATGACTGCCAGATTATTTTGGGCATCCGCCGCTCCGCCTTGCGCAGCCTGCGTTAGCCAGTGGATGGCCTGCTGATCCTGATGTTTCGCGGCTAGCAGAATCCCCAGATTGGTCTGCGCCTGACTCTGTCCGGCATCGGCGGCTTTTTTTAGCCAGCTGATCGCTGCAGTTAAATCCCGATTCACCCCCTGTCCTGTTGCATAGAGCGCACCGATTTTCGCGGCAGCTTGCATGACGCCTTGCCGGGCGGCTTGCAGGTATAAATCGGCGGCTTGTTGTATCGACTGCGAACCTTTTCTTTGTCGCAACAGCTCCGCCAGATGAAATTGCGCGGCCGGATTGCCTTTGGCGGCACTCTGACGTAACCACTGTTCGGCTCTGTTTTTGTCAGCCTGCAGCCCCTCGCCACGCTCGTAGAGGCGGGCCAGTACGAACTGGGCCGCAGCATCGCCATTGGACGCTTTGGCATTGATGCGATTCAACAGTTGCTGCAAATATGATTTGGCATCGGTGTTATCGGATGCGGCGGCTTTTACGGCCCAGTCCAGAGCTTGCGCATCACTCTTTTTAACGCCGTGCCCCTTTTCGTACATCAAGGCCAGATGCAACTGCGCGCCGCTGTGACCGCTCAGCGCTGCCTGTCGAAACCATTTGAAGGCGGCAGCAGCATCAGCGCGATCCACCCCGCGTCCATGCTCCAGCATGGCGCCCAGTTGATATTCGGCTTCTTGATGATGTTGCGCGGCAGCCAGTTTGAGCCAGCGCACGGCCTGCGTATCATCGCGATCAACGCCCTTGCCGTTGCGATAGAGCATGGCAAACTGATACTGGGCCTGTTTGTTACCTTTTTTGGCAGCTAGATGGAACCATTTGGCCGCTTCATCATAATCCCCCTGCTGGTAAGCCGCCTTGCCCAGCCTCACCCCATCGGCATTGATATCGCCATAGTCCGGCGTGGATATCAGCATGTAAACCGCACCGACCACAACCAGCAGAATAGTGATCAGAGCAATGCGTAGTTGTTTAGACATGAGTATGAACGCTATCAGTTTCCCGGGCTGCCAGTTGCATTCCGATCTTCACAGATCCAGTTCCTGCCAGATGGCGTCAACACGCGCCTTCACGTCTGCATCCATGCTGATTGGCCGCCCCCATTCGCGGCTGCTTTCGCCCGGCCACTTGTTGGTGGCATCGATGCCGACTTTCGAGCCCAGTCCGGCCACGGGAGAGGCAAAATCGAGATAATCGATGGGCGTATTTTCCGTTATGGTAAAATCACGGGCCGGATCGCATCGCGTGGAGATGGCCCAGATCACCTCTTTCCAGTCGCGACAATCGATATCTTCATCGACCACGATAATGTATTTGGTGTACATAAACTGGCGCAGATACGACCAGATGCCGAACATCACCCGCTTGGCATGGCCGGCATAACCCTTGCGGATGGAGACGACGGCGACGCGGTAGGAACAGCCCTCCATAGGCAAATAAAAATCGACAATTTCAGGAAACTGTTTTTGCAGAATCGGCACGAACACTTCGTTAAACGCCAGCCCCAGCACAGCCGGTTCATCCGGCGGCTTGCCGGTATGGGTGGAGTGGTAGATGGCATCGGAGCGCATGCTCATGGTCTCCACCGTAAATACGGGGAACATCTCCGTTTCGTTGTAATAGCCGGTGTGATCGCCGAATGGCCCTTCTTTGGCATATTCACTGAGCGAGACATGTCCTTCGAGCACGATTTCCGCCGAAGCCGGCACCTGCAATGGCACCGACAGGCAATCGCACAAGACGGTTTTCTTGCCGCGCAACAGACCGGCAAACTGATATTCGGACAAGGAGTCCGGAATCGGTGTGACCGCAGCCAGAATGGTGGCCGGATCAGCGCCGATGACGACTGCGCACGGGAATGATTCCGCCCCGGCTTTTTTGGCTTCCAGATGATCCTGCGCACCGCCGCGATGTTTGAGCCAGCGCATGATAAGTTTGTTTTTGCCGATTTTCTGCTGCCGATAGATGCCGATATTCTGGCGTTCCTTGTTGGGGCCGCGTGTCACGACTAAACCCCAGGTTAATAGGGGCGCAGCATCATCGGGCCAGCAGGTTTGAATGGGCAAGCGATCCAGATCGACATCATCGCCTGTGAGTACAAGCTGCTGCCAGGCCGCTTTTTTGACCCGTTTGGGCTGCATGTGCATCACTTTTTTCAACACCGGGAATTTATCCCATGCGTCTTTAATACCTTTGGGCGGTTCGGGTTCTTTCAGGTAGGCCAGCAATTCACCGATTTCGCGCAACTCGGAAGCAGACTCTCGTCCCATACCCAACGCAATACGCTCGGCTGTACCGAACAGATTGGTTAAGACCGGCATATGGGAGTTTTTGACATGCTCGAACAGCAGCGCCGGGCCGCCGACGCGCAGCACCCGGTCGGAAATCTCGGTGATTTCCAGTTCAGTACTGACTTCAGTGGTAATGCGTTTTAATAATCCCCTCTGTTCCAGATCGGCGATAAAAGCACGCAGATCTGGATATCCGGGCTGACTCATGCAGGGCTTTCCTCGATTTCAAATACCGTATCCAGTTTGGCCAGTTCAAACACGTCGCGTACATTTTCGCTCAGGCCGGAGAGCACAAATCGCCCCCCTGTCATTCGAGCCCACTGCAAGCCTTCGACCAGCGTTGCGATGCCGGATGAATCCATAAAATCAACATGCTCCAGCGCCACATGAATTTCCTTGGTAGAAGTGCCCAGCAATGGTTTTAACTGCTCGCGCAGCTTCGGAGATGTCTGGATAGTGACATCTCCATACACTCGCAGCAGGGTGCAACCTTCGTCCCCCTCTTCCTGTTCAAATTTAAGATCTGTATTCATGATGCGCTTCACCTTTCGAGCGTTTGCCGTGATCAATATTAAATGTCAGTCGCCACTGATTGCCATCTTCAAGGATTTTATGCTCGCAATGGTCTGCCACCGAGCAGATCAATCGCAATCCCAGCCCGCCCGGACACAGTTCATCGATTGCGAGTATGCGGGATGCCACCTCGGCAAGGTCGCCGTTCCAGCCTATCGAGGCGTAATCCCGGAAGTCGAACACCAGTTCCTGTCCTTCTTGTATCTGTCCGCTATGCCGTCGATTATCAATACGAGTGACGAATTCCACTTTGCCCGGTTTGCCCAGGTAGGCATGGGTCGCAATATTAGCAAACAACTCGTCCACGGCAATGGCGACACGATTGCTCTGCAATGCATCCATGCCGGCCCGGGCTGTCATCACCGAGACCATGGATCGCAGTACAAGAATGCAATCACTATCGCAGTTCAGTTGCAGACACAATTTCCCCACATGACTGCTTTCGCAGTCAGTGAAGGAAACATCCTGTATGCAATCGTTGTTGATCATATCACCTCGGGGCGCCACTTTTTCGGTCAGGATATTTCCCAAGTTTGTCGTCGAGTTAGCGTAAACGCAACTGCTAGCGCGGACTGCCAATGCTGTTGGATGTCGCCTCAGCCAGCTTTTGTAGCAACATCAGGCTCTCTTTCTTGCCATTCAAATCATTCATTATCGAACCGGTTGCGCCTCCGGTTTTTCATCCGTGCCAAACCAGTCATTGGGCAGGCTGAGCAGATGTTCAATAAACCCTTTTGAGGCCAGGCCAGCCTTTTCCGGGCTGACCGCTTCGACTTTGGCATCGGTGAACGGGCCGTGCATATGATAAACTTTACGCATCAGACTATGCGAGGCGCCGCCCAGTATATCGCGCAGCAGCGGGATTTTGGCCAGTATCGCATCCAGATTCTGCAATGGTTTGACAACCAGATAGAGGTCGATCATAGCCTTGGCAATATCCATGCTGCCGTGACCAACCAGATCAAAAGCGGATGAGCGCATGGCGACATTGCGAATACGGATATTCTGATTCTGCATAATCGCCTCCATCTGCAAGCGTTCATACATGATGCCGGGGCCGGAGAGATCCTTGCGCTGGCCGAGTAGCAGGGCGGGCAGTTGGGACAGATTAATGGTAGAGAGCAGGGTGGTCAGGGTGCCGCCTTCAAGAATACGGCCATCATCCACGCGCAGGCGCAGGCGCCCGTCCAGCCCTTGCCACCACGGTTGCTCGCGCAGCATCATACCCTGACCGGAGAACAGAATATGGCTTTTGCCGCCAGTGAAACGTGCCGACAAGCCTGACAATTTCATCAGGTAACCAAAATCGCCGCTCAGTTCTGCAAATCCCTGCCAGCGCATGCCGCCGCCTGTTTGCGGCGTTAGCGTTGCCGACATGGTCAGGTGCTGTTTTTCCAGGTTGGCGACAAACTTGCGCAACTCCACGCGCCCCTGACCCGGCAATGTAAAACGGGCATCCACATCCATGATATCGAGTTGTGCGGTGTGGATCTGGGCCGCTTCAAGAATACCGATACTGTTCTTGTCCGATGACATGTTGATATGCACGCCGCTCATGCGGGCGTCATCCCAATCCAGCTGCTGGATATCAGCACGCAGCAGCCAGCCTTTATTTAGTAGTATCTGATCGGGATGATCGATTGTCTTCGGCAATGCATTGCGATTCAGGTAACTCGCTCTGGCATCAATTTTCCATGGGCTTGTATTGTCGAATGGTACATTAATACCCAGTGAGCCGCTGAAGGATGGCGTATGTAGCCCGTTAAGCTGTGCAGTTAAGCCGTTTTTATTGATGCTTAGACTACCTTCATACAGTTTAATCTTGTTACCATGACTGGCCAGCTTGTTAAGGTGGATGGTGGGTGTACTGGTCTGCATATCCAGTTCGCCCTGATAACGGACAACCAGCGGATCGCCTGTTTTTTTACTGGAGCCGAGCAGTTGCTCCCAACTGGCGTTCTTCAAATCCAGCAACCCATGCCATTTGCCATCAAAGACCAGACTGGTGCTTATGCTGCCGTCAGGATGGGAAAGCGGAAGTTGAAAATGCGCGGCAAGCGGTGCCAGACGGGCTGTTCCAGTCGCGTTGAGTGCAGTAATTGACCACGTATCACCCGTTGCCGCCGCCTGTAACGACAGGGTGGCCTGCATCAGGTTGTTTTTGATATGCATGGACTTGAGCGTCAACCCAGCATGTTCATCCCACTGTACCTCGCCGTCGGAGAGTTGCATATCCAGCCCCAGCAGGGATACCTGCCAGTCGCCGTCCGGATGCAGCGTGGCACTGGCCTGTTTCGGCGTGGATTCATTCAATTTCCATAACAGTTTAAAGGTGCTGTGCGCCTTGGCCTTTTTCCATGTCCAATTGGGGATATTGGTCGGGCCGAGCCATTGCAACAGGCGGTTTACATCCGTGGATGCATTGCCGGAGATATGCATCTCCATGGTATCCCACGGGGCATACAGCTTTCCGGAAAAATGGCCCAGTTGGCGTGGCAGTACCGCATCGAGAAAATCGGCATGCATACCGTCCTGATTCAAATCCACCCGCACCTTGCTGTGGCGCAGGGCATTGTCCGACACACCCAGCGCAAAATCGGCATCATTCATTTGTGCCTGAAGATGATACTGCATGGCATGCAGGGCATCAGCAGTTGGCCAGTGTTGTAGCGGATCAGGCCAGGAGAGTGTCACATCTGCCTTCAGGTTGCTGGCGACACCATCGTGCATCAGAGCCAGCCAGTGCCGCCAGTCATCGTCTCCGAATGGTCGTAACCACGACCAGATCAGTGGCATACTCAGATGATCGGAATCTCCCCGCATATTCAGGATGCCATCTTGCCAGTGCCCCCGTGCGGAAATATAATTTTTTCCCAGCTCCCAGTGCAGGCTGTTGACATCAATCCGTTGCAACATCTGTTTGCCGTTGTCCAATGCCGTGGTGATAACCATATCTGAATTCAGGTGGTTCAACTGCATGGCACGGGTCGTACCGGGCATGATCGACAGCGGGTGATCCGATATGACAGAAAATTTAATCGCCCAGCGATGAGGTGATTGGCGGAGTAGCCCGATATTGACTTCCGGGTCGCCGTGCAGTTGCCGGGACAGCCTGACGGGCAACCAGTCTGTATGCTGACAATGCAGCGTCATACTCCGGGGGTAGCCATCATCATCAAGCTGAACTGAGGCATGCAGTGAGGGTGATGTAGCCTGCAGATTACGCGCAGCACTATCGAGCCTGAGTGAAAGCGATGCGATGTGACCATGCCAGTCGTCATAACGCCAGTTCAGGTCGACATTTTCCAGCATTAGCTGGCTGGTCAGAGCCTGCATGTTGGCCTCACCGATTTGCAGAGTCAGGGCTCCTCGCTGCAACCGAATTCGATCAGGTGTGATGTTGCCGCTGAGCAGTGCAACCAGAGGAATGCGGATAGCAGCGCCACCATCGTGGAAGGCCATGCTATGATCTGCACTGGTAAAATCGAGTCGATCGGCCTGTAACCATAGAAAACCCGCCCAATGCCAGGATAACCGGCCAAGGTGCAAATCTTTTAACTGCAGGGTCTGCTGGATATAGCTTTCGATGGCCGGTTTCAGTGTCTGCAGGCTGGGAGACTGCCACCAGATCCAGACTGCGAACAGTATCGTTGAAAACAGTAGCGCAAGGAAGACGCGCCGGCATGATGCCAGCGCGCGCTTCAGAGTGCCGCCGGATCTGGCAGACGTCTCAGGCTGGTTCAGTCCTGATCCTTCGCCTTGAGTTTGGCAACCTGTTTTTCTAGCGATTTCACCAGATGTTCATAACCGCCATCTTCAAGGGTCGCTTTGAAATCCTGATAGAAGGTGAATACCATGCTGGCTCCCTCAATACGGATATCATACACCTGCCAGCCGCTGCTCGTCTGGTGCAGTCGATATTCAACGGGTGTTTCGCGTTCGCCATCAATGATCGTTGATTTGACGCGGGCCTTGTTTCTTTTGATTTCAGCCTTGGCGAACACCACCTTCTGACCCCTATATTCGCTCAGGCGGTTACCGTATGAGCCCTCCAGCAGGTCGCGGTAGAGTTGGGTGAAATGCGTGCGTTCGGCCTCATCCAGTTTTTTCCATGGTCTGCCCAGGCTGCGTCGGGCCATAGCACGATAATCAAAGCGCCCCTCCACAACCTGGCGAATGGCTTTTCGATCAGTAGCGGAGATAACGCTTTTATCTTTGCGTTGCTCCAGCACATGAATCAACTGATTGACGGTGGTTTCGATCACCGCTCTCGGCCCTTCTTCCGCAGCCCATGCAGAGACGGAAAATAGCATGGCGACAATGATGGCGATACGATGGAAGAATTTCATAATCAACTCCTTGGCTTTAACATGAGACAAACAATGGGCTTATCGTAGCACCTGCAAGTCGGTGCTCGAGGCGGAATCATTACCCCTTACCCTTAAAAATATACTTGCTGATCAAATCTTCGATATTGATAGCCGATTGGGTCTCTTCTATTTCGCTGCCCGGATCGAGGTAAGTGTTATCAGCGCCCTGGGTAATACGGATATAGCGGTCTCCGATAATGCCCTTGGTGCGCACGGAGGCGAATGAATCATCGGCGACCTTGACGCCATCATGAATACGCAAAATTACGGTAGCATGATCATTATCGGTCAACGCTACGCGGTCCACGCGGCCGATAATCACGCCGGCCATCATGATGTCGCTGCCTTTTCGCACGCCGCCGACATCGTCAAAATTGGCGCTCAACGTATAGCCGGATTGACCCAGCCCGCCCACCTGACCCAGCTTCAACGCCATCCAGCCGATGGCCAGCAGACCGAGAAACACAAATACGCCCACGCTCATTTCAGTTCGTCGATACGGTTGCATGCAATACTCCTTAGAGGAAAAACGAGGTTAATATATAGTCAATAATCAACACGCTGACTGAAGCGACCACCACGGCCTGCGTCGTGGCACGCGCCACGCCCTCCGTGGTTGGTTCTGAGCGGTAGCCCATATAGGTGCAGATCATGCTAATCAGAAATCCGAACACGACCGCCTTGACCCAGCCACCATACAGATCATGCATGGAGACTTTGGCGATCAATTCCGCCATATAAGCGCCGGGATTCACACCCAGCAACTCCACCCCGACAATATAGCCGGAACCAATTCCGATGACGTCAAACAGGGATACCAGCAGCGGCACGGCCAACGTCACAGCGACAATGCGAGGCAGTAGAATGCGTTGCTTGGGGTTGACCGCCATCATCTCCAGCGCATCGGTCTGCTCGGTGACGCGCATGATGCCGATTTCGGCGGTGATGCTGGAGCCGGCTCGTCCGATAATCATAAATGCACCCAGCACGGGCCCCAATTCCCGGATAATGGACATGCCGACACCGGCACCAAGCAGTGATGTCGAGCCGAATTTGGCCAGCGTATAATAACCCTGCAACGCCAACACCATGCCGGTAAATGCACCGGTGATAATAATAATGACCAGCGAACCCACGCCCAGAGCATGCATCTGCAGCACGAAGTGTTTGCCCTGCCACGGTTTTCTGAAAACCAGCCCCAGTGCATTCAGCCCCAGCATAACACCGTCGCCAAGTTGCTCGATGCCACGCAAAGCATGGCGTCCCAGCTGTCCGAAAAAGATGGTTGTGGCGGATTGTTTGGCCATGATATCACTCATAAGCACCTCATGATGAGAGCCGCACTGTGCCGGGTCTGTGCGTCAGGTCATCAATATAGGATGTGGTACTGCGTGAGAACGGAATGGGGCCGTCTGGACGACCTTCGAGAAACTGCTGCACGCGCGCATCATCGCTGTCGCGAATCGCATCCGGAGGCCCTTTGGCGATAATACACCCCTGCCAGAGTAGAATCACATGATCGGCAATGGACAGACCGGCCTGCACATCATGGGTGACCACAATCGAAGTCATACGGTTTTTACTGGCAGTATCCCGAATCAGCGTGCTGATGACGCCGGCAGAGATCGGATCCAGTCCCGAAGTCGGCTCATCGAAAAAGACAATTTTCGGATCCATGGACATGGCGCGGGCGAAGGCGACACGCTTCGCCATACCGCCGGAGAGTTCGGACGGCATCATTTCTTCAAAGCCGCGCAACCCAACCTGTTCCAGCTTCATGGAGACCATGGTCTGGATGATGGTTTCATCCAGATCCGTGTGTTCATGCAGCGGGAATGCGACATTGTCATAGACATTCAACGAATTGAGCAGCGCCGAGTACTGAAACAACATACCCATGCTCTGGCGCAGTTCGTATAGTCGCTGATCTGCAATGGAACACAAATCTTCATCGCCGTACCAGACATGGCCGGAGCTCGGTTTCTCCAGTCCGGCCAGCAGTCGCAACAGCGTGGTTTTACCTGATCCCGAACCGCCCATAATGGCGGTAATCTTGCCTGCCCGGATTTGGATATCGGTAGGCGATAGCGCAGCGACGTCGCCATAAGATTTGCTCAGTTGTTCTCCACGAATCATGCCGACAGGCTAACACGGCAAAACATCATTGCACGTGTAAGTGATAGCGCCGATCACGGTGAGGCGCTACATTTCGTGAACTTTCTTTCAGGGGTAATGGCAATGGACTTTGCGGATCGTGACGGCTTGATTTGGTTCGATGGCGAAATGGTGGAGTGGCGCGAGGCCAAGGTGCATGTACTGACGCACACGCTGCACTACGGCATGGGCGTATTTGAAGGAGTGCGTGCCTATCATGCCGATGCAGGCACGGCAATTTTTCGTCTGCAGGCGCACACTGATCGGCTATTTCGTTCCGCGAAAATCATGAATATGACTATGCCGTTTTCAAAAGATGATCTCAACGAAGCACAGCTTGCCGCCGTGCGTGAGAATGGACTGGATTCCGCCTATTTGCGTCCCATGGTGTTTTACGGTTCCGAAGGCATGGGACTCAGAGCCGATAATCTCAAGACCCATGTGATTGTGGCGGCATGGAACTGGGGTGCTTATCTGGGGAAGGACGCGCTGGAGCAGGGTATTCGTATCCGCACCTCCTCGTTTGCCCGCCATCATGTTAATGTGGTTATGTGCAAGGCCAAGGCCAATGGCAATTATATCAATTCCATGCTGGGCCTGTCCGATGCTCAGCGTGATGGCTACGACGAGGCGCTGTTTCTTGATGTGGACGGCTTTGTGGCCGAAGGCAGCGGCGAGAATTTCTTTATGGTGTACGACGGCGTGATTTACACGCCGGAATTGAGCAGCGCACTGGATGGTATCACCCGCGCCACGGTGATTCACCTGGCCAGAGAGGCCGGTTATGAAGTGCGAGAAAAGCGTATAACGCGCGATGAAGTCTATGTGGCTGATGAAGCATTCTTTACCGGTACGGCGGCTGAAGTGACGCCAATTCGGGAGTTGGATGGCCGTACCATCGGCAGTGGCTCGCGTGGCCCGGTGACAGAAGTGTTACAGAAAACATATTTTGATGTTGTGCATGGTCGCCTCGAAACCGCCAAGCATTGGCTGGCTTACGTCTGATCTAATTGCGCGTTGTTTATTTCATTTTAAACAGCCGCGCCAAATAGTGAGTCAAGGCGCGACTGAAGTCGCACTTACGGTACAATGATCCCCATTTTGTTACTCAAGAGTTGATCGCGATAGCCAACAGCACAATGAACACTACAATCAGCCCGAAGCCCAAATAGTTCGGGCCGCGGAAATCACCTTTGCCCCCCGATTTTGAATTGCGGTTCCAGCTATCGCCGCTGCCATCATCTTCTCTGTTTACGCCCATGGTTGTGTTTCCTCGTGTCGCCGCATCCATGTGGTGTGATTTTCTTCCTGATATCTATTATATAGACCATGATCCGGATATTGGCAATGATGAATATGGAACAGACAACCGATGCGCTTGCGCCGCAGCCAAGAGAAACAGATGAAATCACACTTTTATCGCGATAGCTTGCGCCGCCTTTTGCAATCAGGAGATATTATGACCGTTCGCACCCGCTTCGCCCCTTCGCCAACCGGCATGCTGCATATTGGTGGTGCTCGCACTGCGCTGTTTTCGTGGCTCTACGCCCGTCATCACGGTGGCCAGTTTGTGTTGCGCATTGAGGATACGGATCGCGAGCGTTCAACCGACGAAGCCACGCAGGTCATTCTCGATGGCCTCTCCTGGCTGGGGCTAAACTGGGATGAAGAGCCGGTATTTCAGGCCTCAAGGCAGGCTGAACATGTCCGCGCTGTCGAACAACTGCTTGAAAAAGGCCATGCCTACCGCTGCTACTGCAGCAGGGAGGAGCTCGATAGCATGCGCGAAACGCAGCGCGCCGCCGGCAAGAAGCCGATGTACGATGGCCGTTGTCGTCATCGCTCCGATCAACCGGATGATCAGCCCTATGTGATTCGTTTTCGCTCTCCTGATGATGGTGAAACGATCGTTAATGATCTGGTGCTGGGCGAAGTCAGCTTTCCCAATGCCGAGCTCGATGATCTGATCCTGCTGCGCAGCGATGGCACGCCGACCTATAATCTGGCCGTGGTCATTGACGATGCCGCCATGGGTATTACACATGTGGTGCGCGGCTCCGATCACCTGAACAATACGCCGCGCCAGATTCAGCTCTATCAGGCGCTCGGTCTGCCAATCCCTCAATTTGCCCATATCCCGCTGATTCATGGACCCGATGGTGCCAAGATGTCCAAACGTCATGGCTCCGTAGCCATTACCGAATACCGCCAACAGGGTTATTTGCCGGATGCTGTGAATAATTATCTGGCTCGGCTCGGCTGGTCGCACGGTGATGATGAAGTATTCAGCCGCGAGAAAATGATCGAGCTATTCGATCTGGC
>Ga0256829_1000583_pt1 | contig 35776 bp, 36 predicted proteins | sample 131447metaG_FD_185979 | JGI IMG/M metagenome (GOLD analysis project Ga0256829, IMG submission 185979) | Hydrothermal vent microbial communities from Lau Basin, Pacific Ocean - 131-447 | ecosystem: Environmental > Aquatic > Marine > Hydrothermal vents | place: Pacific Ocean: Lau Basin | collected... | reverse complement strand
AAAGTTCAAATCAAAATAGGAAGTCATAATCAAATACAAATATCAAATATATTCGATCAAACTGCATTTCACATTCATGCATCAGCATCTCATTTTTTCGCAGATTTCACTGAAAGTAATGTATCTGGAATAGATGTAATACCTGCAAGTAAAGCTAATGAAATAACCAACATACTAATATGTAAAGTTTCTCAAATCCATGTTGCACCAACTATTGAGGCTTCGACTCATACATAAATCAAAATTAAAGCCAATAAGATCAAGAAGTAATTAACTTTTTTATCAGCAACTTCATCATAATCTTTCTGAATTTCTTCTTCATTTGCTTTTCTATGTTTTATACTATGTTTATAAAGTGTTATCAAATAAACTATATAAAGTAAAACTAAGGCGAATCACATAATAGTTAATGCTCCAGAGAATATTCATAAAATAAAAATTAAAATAGACAAAATATAAAAAATACTATCTCTTTTTATTCATCATAAACTAATTTTTATATGTTTTCTTCATTTATAAAACAATAATACAAAAGCAGGTATAATTAAAATATTAAAAACTGCTGAACCTCAAATAGTTCAAATTCAAACTTCCAATCACTTATTTCATAAAACCATAAGTCAAACTAATGCAGTAAGAAACTCGGGTAAAGAAGAACTTGCTGCATCAAAAGTTGCTCATCTTACAGAACCTGGAATTTTAAGTTTTTTTCATAAAGTTGATAACTCCTCTTCCAATAATCAACTTGCAAAATTTAATAAAACCATAACTATTAAAAGTGATATTATCACTGTCCACCAATTTGTAGCTATAAATCATAAATATTGTTCTAGCATATTTTTATTTTAAATCTTCTAAAAATAAAGGATAATTATTATACTTTCTAATTCTATCTATTTTTCATTTCCATTTTTCACAATTTAATCATAACTTTCAAGTTAAGTAAGTTTCTAATTGTCATGAATAATTAAGTTCTACAAATATTAGTTTCTCAACTTCTCTGCCTTCGATAAAGTTTTGTAATTCATCATCTAATGGTTGCAATACTTCTATTATTATAATTCCGTATTCTGAATTTTGTCTTACATATTCTTCAAGAACTAATCTATTTATTCACATAGTTATAAAAAAAATTTTAGCATTTTCGTTTATTACTTCAAATCACTTAAAATTTTGGTTAAACTCGTTTTGTTTGAAAATTTCTAATTTTTTGTGTCTTTTTTCTGTCATTTGAACTTTTTCTTCTGGATCTTCAGTAACAGATCAAGATTGAGTATGTTCATAACTAGTAGCTATAAAATCTCAATTTTTAACTCCAGGATAAGTATAAGGAGAAATTCAATCTTCTGTAAGTTTATATCTTAAAAATTTATCTTGTTCCATATCTTCTATTCCTTCAAAAACTTCTTTATTCTCTAAATTAAATTTAATTTTATCAATTTTTTTATCTTTTGAGTCTAAATTTCTTTTTAAATCTGTAGAAAAATAACTTTCTGAAAATTGCTTATCAAGCAGAATAATAATAGGATGTTGATAATAATCAGCCCAATTTAAAACTTTTTGAGTTAAATCATAAGCATTTTGAATGGTTGAAGGATAAACAACTATAGGTTTAGTATCTCAAAAACTAGCATTCAAAGCATAAAGTAAATCTCATTGCTCTGTAAAAGTAGGAGTTCAAGTAGAAGGCCCTCACCTTTGAGACATAATATAAACTCATCATATTTCCATTTGATTTGCCATAGAAATTGTTTCACTCATAAGAGCAAATCCACCACCAGAAGTTCCACACATAGCTCTTTTACCTGCAAATTTTGCACCAAGCATACTCATAGCTACTGCAATTTCATCTTCTCATTGTAAAAATTCAACATTTTTATGTTTTGTGATATATTTAATCAATGTCGAAGCTGGGGTCATTGGATATGCACTGTAAAAACTTAAATCTGCATCCACAGCTCATTCAGCTACTGTATAGTTTCCATCTATAAATTCTTTTTTTCAAATATTTTTAATTTCTAAATCTATTTTTTCAAAATCTTTTGCTAATTCATGTCATTTCAAAAGTGCTTTATCATTTCTTTCTTGTATAATTTGAGGTATTTTTTTATTTCCAAAATAATCTTTTACAATTTGATTTATTTCTTCAATAGTTTTTCAAATCATAGTAAAAAACATAGCTACAGATACCATATTTAGCATATCTGTTTTTTCTATTTCTATAATATTTTTTAAATTATAAACCTTTTCATTTCTTGTAATTGCAAGTTTATCATAAGCAAAAATTAAATCTATATTTGATGATAAATATTTTCAATCATCTGAAATATAATTTATAAAAGTATTGTTTCATCATTTTATGATACTTTGATATTCTTTATCCCCTACTACATCATATCATAACTTTGTAAAATAATCTCAAACTATCAATCAAGCAGTATTTACACCTGATCCAGCTGGACCAGAAAAAGCAACAGTATATTTCATATTTTAGATTTTCTTTTAATTTTTAAATACTAATAATTTACTCATAAAGTAGTTTTTTTCAATTAGAAAAGATAAAATATTTTCAAACAAAAAAACCCATTGTTAAATAATATACTTATAACAACAGGTTAAAGTTTACATAGTTATTTTATCTTTCCCAGTTTCTTTACTTGTATACAATTTTTCATCTGCTGTTAACCCAAAATAGAAATGTCCTCTTGTAACTATTTTTATAAAAAAGTCCAGTAAAGATAAATTCTTTTAATATTATGTAAAATAACAATCAAAATATGTTCAACACTGAAACTGAAATACGATGAAAAGAAATAAATATAAAAGATTGAGAACTTATAATAAATTTTAGACCCAAAAGTAGTGATATAAAAGAAATTACAGATATATTAGTAAAATTTACAAGTCTAAAAAGAATTACCTTAAATTGAATAAAATTAACAGATATTGAATTAGAAGCATTGTCAGATAGTTTATTTTTAAATTGAGTATTAGAAAATATTAATTTATCTTTTAATAATATTAGTTGAGAAAATATAAACAAGTTTCTAAAATACATATCAAGTTCAAAATCAATAAAATCATTCAATTTATCTTTTAACACTATAACTAATGAATGAATTAAAAATATATTAAATAACATTCAAGAAAATAATTCTATAGAAAGTTTAAATTTGTATGAAAATAATTTTTCAATAAAAGAAATAAAAATGATAACAGAATATGTTTTATCTCACAATGATATAAAAACTGTCTATATAAATGATCATAATTTCTGATTATCAATAATTCCTTATTTAGAAAATATCGAAAAAAATAAAAACACTAGAGTTTTATCAATGAACTGTTTAATATGATAAGATATAAATTTATTAAAGAGAAAGATCTTTTTATAAAATTAGATTTAGCATTTCAATTATTAAGAGTTAATTTAGGAGCACAAAAAATAGATATTGAAAATATAAATACGATAATAAGAAGTATAGATGTCTTAATTAAAAATATAATTAAAAAACATAAATTTAGTTCAAAAAAAGTTAAAATCTTATTTTTTGAATTATTATTAAATGATTTACAATCTATATTAGTTTTGCTAGAAAAAAACTGATTACCAAGACAATATAAAAAAATAAAAGTTTTAGAAAAAGATACAAGAAAAAGTATTTATTTATATTTAAAAAAATATGATAAATATTTAACATATTTAGTATATAAAATATTTAGTAACTATGGAACTAGTATTTTATACTTACTTATATTAACATTAATTATATGATTTTGATTTGGATTTTTATTTTATATATCGTCTAGCTATGAGAAGTTGCCAAAGGCAATTTGGGTTGAGGCTCTGCAAGAGCCAAACCTCATAGCGGTAGTTATACGAGGGTTATTTTTCTTCCGTACCTACAGAAAAATAAAGTGCAACATCCCCTTGCATCTACTTTTTTTGTTGATTATTTCAGTTATTATGCTGAATTTCAGTAAAAACAAAAACTTTTTACGAGCGATAGCGAGTTTTGGGGGGAGAAAATCCGACTATCGTCGGAAAATTAATAAATCTTTTTATTTTCAACTAAACTTTGTAAATATAAATTATCTTTACTCGTTCTTAAATTACATATTCTTAAATCAAGCCCTGTTAATATCTTTGAAAATTCTTCTTCATTTACTTTTTTTGAATGAAATAATTTAATTTTTTCTCAAATATTAAATTTATATTTATTTCAATCTAATTCTATTTCAAAATCTTTATTAAAGATAAAATATGTTTCAACTGATAAATTTCTATTATTAAATATTACATCAAAATTTCAATATTCTTTTTTTAATCATAAATATTCTAATGTAGCAAAATCATGTTCACGAGAAATTGTTGGTTTATATCAACTTAACATATTACTTAACCATCTTTGATTTTGTAAATCAACTCTTTCTATTCAAATTACTAACTTATCTTTTAAATCTAATGCATCCATTATATTAGATAAAACTCTTTCAATTGATAAAAAATTTCAAATTGTATTTCATAAAAATAATCAAAGTATTGGTTTATTTGTATATTTTTTCCTAACTTCAAAAATAATTTCTGATAAATCTTTTTCTTCAAAATCTATAATAGTATAATTAAAATCAATTTTAATATTATTTTTTATAAAATTTTCTTTTAATAAAGATATTATATTTTCAGAAATATCAAAAGCATGATAATTAACTTTAAATCAGCTATTTATTAAATTTTTAATTGTTGGAATTACAGTATTTCAAATTCACGATCAAAAATCAAATAAAATTATTTCATCTTTAATTTCTAATTCAGATATATATAAATCAATAGAATTTAGTAATAAATCTAAATCATAATTTACACCTCAATTACAAGTTTTTTTTATCATCTTCTAATTTTTTCCAAGCTCTTGATCATTTTTTTGTAATATAACTATATTTTATAGAAATATATCACTTTTGTAATCAATGCTTAATTTTATTTAATTGTAATTTTGTAAACATATTTATTTTAATTTTTTAAAATTATTATCAAACAAAATCTTTATTTGATTTTTAGCTATTTCACTTAATAATTCATACCTTTTTTCTTTTTCTAATCATTGTTTTATAAATTCTCAATTCAAGTTTTCTAAATTAGCCAAAAGTAAAAGTTGTTCTATTGTTGCATAATCTCTGATATTTCATTTTTTATTTTCATTTTCATCTCTCCAATCTTTTGCTGTTTTTCAAAAAATTATAATATTTAATAAATCTGCTTCATCTGCATAAATATATTTTTTCTTAAAATCTTCTAAACTTGGAATTAAATAATTTTTTATTGAATCTGTTTGAAGTTTATAATTTATTTTTGTTAATTCCCTTTTTACTGACCATTCAAGAGATTTTCATTTTGTTTCTTCTTCTTTTAATCTTTGGAATTCAGTAATCAAATATAATTTAAATTCTGCTGAAATCCAACTTGCAAATTCAAAAGCTATGTCTTTGTGTGCATATGTTCATCAATAACGACCTGCTTTTGATATTATTCAAATTGCATTTGTTTTTTCTATCCATTGTTTTCAAGATAAGACATATCCATTAGAGCCTGATTCATTTTTAATGTTACGGAATTCAGTTACATTAAAATCTTTATTATTTAATTGTTCCCACAATCAAATAAACTCGACTGTGTATCTTGTACTTAACCAGTGAGAAATAACTAAACCTGTATGTTCAGCATTTTTAAACTTCGCAATATCAGTCAAAGAAATAAAATCATCTTTATTTTTAGAATACAAAGTAATTTCACTTCATTTTACATTTATTATTTGTTTCATATTTTTAGAAAGTTCATTTTTTAATTATTTCTATGATTATAATCATTTTCTTCAAAATTTCAATCCAAAAACTCGTAAGAGTTTTTTCATCAAAAAGCCCCAAAAATTTTAGAAATATTTAATAGTTTTTTCATAAAATATTTCTTCAGGTGTTATGTATCAATGTATCTTTCTTGGTAAACTATTAATTTTATTAGTTATTTTCTTTAGTTCTTCATCTGTATAATCATTTATATCTGCTCATTTTGGTATATATCTTCTTATATATCTATTATGTACTTCTACACTTCACTTTTCCCAACTACTATATGGATGACATCTATATCACTTTATTCACAATTCCTTACATATATCTATTAAATCTGTAAATTCTGTTCCATTATCTGTTGTTATACTATATATTTTTTTTCATTTCAGTAATTCTCTTATTGCTTCTTTTACTGTTAATTTCTCTTTGTTTGGTAGTCTTTTAGTTAGTATGTTTCTACTTTTTCTCTCTATTATATTTAATATCACACTTTTACTCTTTTTACTTACTATCAAGTCTACTTCATAATCTCATTTTCTTTCTCTATTATTTATTACTTCCTCTCTAGTTTCTATACTCTCTAATTCTAATAGTTTACTATTCTTTCAATAGTTATATTCTCATTTTCTATATCACCAACTTTTATACAATAGCATCTTTTCTAATTCTTTATCATACTTTCTAGCATATCTATACATTGTACTTATAGCTATTTTTGTTTTTTTGTTTTTTTCATATTCATATCTCCCTATACTTGCACTTATAGACCATCATTCTTTTTTCATAGCTTCTTTTATCTTTTCCACAAATTTTCTTCATTCTCGTGTAAACAATTTTGTATGTTTCCTATTTGATTTTATCCTTCTTTTATAGTTTCTTTTTTTTGCTATATCTGCTTTATATACCCAATGTCACCATACATTTGAGTATCTATTTCTTTTTATTTCTCTTTCTATTGTTTTCCTATCTCTTCATATTTCTTTTGCTATATAGCTGTAATTCTTAATTTTCTTTTTTGTATAATAATGTTCTATTAGTACTCTCTCATTTTCATTCAACTTTTTCTTGTATCTATAATCTTTTACTTTATTATCTTTCATAAGTCCCATAGATTAAGGAGTAAAATTTATAATATTACTTGTCACCTAATATTATAATCTTCTATGGGGCTTTTTAAATTGTAATTTTTCTAAGAGTTTTTTCATCAAAAAGTTAAAGTCCTTATTTTTTTCTCCCAAAAAAATAGTTCTGAAAGAACTATAAAAAGTTTTTGTTTTCGATGATTATCTGTAAATTGTTGAATTTCAGTTAAAAAGTAGATGTCGTATATCTGATCATATACGAACTCAATACTATGTTTGAGAAGGTAAATTACAATCAATATGGTATTATTTTTATGTATCTTTATCTACTTTATCAAATCTTTTATGAGATATGAGTATGGCTTGAAACAATTTTCTTATTTTCCTATTTTCAGCAGAACAAGTTCTATGAGTTTTAATATTTTGATTACTTATCAATCAATTCAATAATGATTTGAAATAAAATAGACAATAATTATTATAAACACCAAATTTTATTTATTTTTTTATTTAAAAATTATGAGAGAAATTAAAGTTGTATGACATAAAATTCCTGATACTGATTGCACTTTGTCTGCTATTATTATGGCTGATTATCTAACAAAAAAATGATACAAAGCTACTCCTTATATTCAAGGAAAGTTAAATAAAGAAACAGAATTTGTTTTAAATAAACTATGAGTTCAAATTCCTGAAATAGCTACAAGTTTTCCTGCTTGAACAAATGTTTGTTTAGTAGATCATAATGAAGAATTTCAAACTTTAGATAACTTAAATGAATTAAATGTTGAATATGTAGTAGATCATCATAAAGTAAATTTTTCTTGTCCAAATCCTTTATATATGAGGTTTGAACCTATTTGTTCTACATGTTCTATCATTTACAAAATGTATAAAGAAGCTTGATTTGAAATAAATCCAAAAATTGCAGATTTAATGTTAACTTGAATTTTGTCAGATAGTTTAATGTTCAAGTCTGCTACAACTACAAAAGAAGATACTATCATAACAGAAAAATTATTTGAAATTTCAAATATTGAAGATATGGAAAAATATGCTATGGAAATGTTTGATGCAAAATCTGATTTATGAAATATTTCAGTAGAAGATTTAATCAAATACGATTATAAAGTTTTTGAAACAAACTGAAAAAAAATATGAATATGAACTCTTGAAACTACAAACCCAAACTATGCACTTTGAAGAAAAGAAGAAATTATTAAATGACTTAAAGAAATAAAGGAAAAGGATTGATTAAGTTTTATTATGTTATCTATTGTAGATATTATCAAAGAACAAAATACAACTATAATTTTAGATGAAGATGCTTCTGTAATAAAAGAAGTTTTTAATACAAAAATAGAAAATAATTTAGCTGATTTATGAAATAGACTTTCTAGAAAAAAACAAGTTATGCCACAACTTACAGAATATTTTAATAAATAAATTTTCCTATGAAAACAAAACTTATAGTAGGACTTTGAAATCCTTGAGATAAATACGAAAGCACAAGACACAATATTTGATTTAAAATTATAGATCTAATAGCAAATTATTCAGAATGAACTCCTTTTATGTTTGATAAAAAATTTAATGGAGATATTTCTATAGCAAAGCATGAAAAATATATGCTTATTTTTGTAAAACCACAAACTTTTATGAATCTATCTTGAGACTGTGTAAGTAAAGTTTTGAATTATTACAAAATCGAAGCTGAAAATATGTTGGTAATCCACGATGAAATAGACTTAGATCCTGAAGTTGTAAAACTTAAATGGAATGGTGGAGATAATGGACATAATGGGCTTAAAGATATTACAAGAAAATGCGGAACAAACAAATATTGGAAACTTAAAATGGGAGTTGGAAGACCCCAAGAAAAATCTCAAGTTGTAAATTTTGTTTTATGAAAATTAGAAAAAGGAACTTGGGAAAACTTTTTAAAACAAGAAGAAATGATTTATGAATATGTAAGGCAATTTTTGGTAAATAATTAAAAAATTATAATTTAAATTTTAAGATATAAAAAAGTAATAAATATGATTTTAATATTCAAACAAAACTTATGGAACAAACAAAATTACATAAAACTATAAGAAGCAAAACTATGAAAGCTATCAAGACTTTTGATATGATTCAAGACGGTGATAAAATTTTAATCTGAATTTCATGATGAAAAGATAGCATGCTTTTGGCAAATTTATTATGTGAACTTAGAGATAGATCTCACTTAAATTTTGAAGTAAAATGAGTCTATATGAATAAAAAATTTCTTATGAGATGTGATGTAGATTTTACTGAACAACAAAAGTTTTTTGATAAAATATGATTAGATATGGAATATATAGAAATTAATTTACCAGAATGAAGTAGGCTTGAAGATGGTATTTGAATTTCTTGTCAATGGTGTTCTTATGCTAGAAGAATTTCTATGTTTAAGCTTTGCGAAAAATGGTGATTTAACAAAATAGCTCTTTGACATCATTTGGATGATGGTATAACTACTCTATTTATGAATATGATAATAAATAGAAATGCAACACTTATGCCTCCAATAAATAAAATGAAAAGATGAGATTTAACTATCATTAGACCTATGAGTTTTGTAAGAGAAAAAGATATTATGAATTTAGTTTTGAATGAGAAAATCCCATATTCTGGTTGTACTTGCCCTATTTGAGAAAAATCGAAGAGAAAAGAAATTTGAAATTTGATGAAAGTAATCGAAGCTACAGAACCTTGAAGTCTGGAGAATATGTATCATGCTAACATAAAAAAGTTTATCAAAGAATATGAAAATAAATGACGGATTACAGATTAAAAAAAATAGTTTAATACATATTTCCGATACAAATATAATGACAAACAAATAACCACATACATTAAGATAAACTACAAAACTTTAAAATTATAGAAACTATAATATATTATATTTATTCATAAAAACTCAACAATGGCTTGCGACCCCGGAGCCCACTTGTGGGAGGGAGCAAGCCTATCAACTAAATATCTAAATCATAAGAATGAGTCAGTATTTATCAGTCGAAGACTGTAACCAGTAAGGTTAAAACAATTTAATCTGGTAATGTATCTTGATCTTTCTTGGTTCTTCTTTGTATCAAGATAAAGAAGAACATATAAAATAAAAAATGTATATAATTCTTATATTTTAAATAAAACATAATTACTATTTACCACAGACTAATTTAATTTTAAAATAAATTTATGAAAACTTTAGCTATAGAAACATCTTGTGATGATACTTCACTTGCAATTATATCTTATAAAAATTGATTTTTTGATGTTGAAAAAATTTTATTACACTCACAAATAGCAGAACATACAAAATTTGGATGAGTTATTCCTGAATTAGCTAGTAGATTACATGAAAGTAAAGTTATAGATTTGTTAGACGAAATCTGAATTGAAGAAATTAAAAAAGTTGATTTCATATCTTATACTTGTTGTCCTGGGTTGCCTTGAAGTTTGCTTGTAGGAAGAACCTTAGCAAATACACTTTCACTATTTTTAGAAAAAAAACTTACACCTGTTCATCATATCAACTGACATATTTTGTCTATACTTTGTGATGAGAACATAAACAATATTCAATTTCCTTTCATAGCTCTTACAGTCTCTGGATGACATAATAATCTTTACATAATTGAAAATACAAAAGAAGAAAATAATATCGACGAACTTGCTTCTTACACTGAACAGCTACAAAACAACTATAGTTTAAATCAAGATGATATAATTACAAAAATTTGAAATTTAAAAATCACAAAAATCTGATTTACATTAGATGATGCTGCTGGTGAAGTTTTTGATAAAGTTTCAAGAATGTTAGGCTGACCTTATCCTGGAGGAAAACGGATATGAGATAAAGCTAAATTATGAAAAAAAATGAATTTTGATTTCCCAAGAATTTGGTTAAAAAAGAAAGAATTTAATTTTTCATTTTCATGACTAAAAGCATCGGCAAACTACAAAATACAAGAAATAAAAAAAGAAATGTGAGAAGATTTAGATGAACAAACTATTTGTAATATTGCATATGAATTTGAACAAGCTGTAGTGGAAACTTTATGAAAAAAACTATTAAAAGCTTCAAAACACTTTTGAATAGAAAATATTGCATTAGTTGGCGGAGTAAGTGCAAACGAAGAATTAAAAATATTTATAATAAACCATAAGGAAAAATTTAAAATAAAAAACTTTTACACACCGAAAAAGAACTTATATTCTACAGATAATGCAGCTATGATATGAGTAGCTGGAATCATAGAAAATTTAGATTCTAACAACAAATAATAATGTTTATTTACTGATTATTTTTTATACTATTTTGAATATTAATTTTAATCAAACCAGAATTACTTTCATACTTAATAGCTATATTTTTTATAATAATTTGAATAAATATTTTGACACTTTATTTTATTTTTAGACCTAAAAAAGATAAAGACATTATTATTTGAGGTTATAAAATAGTTAAAAAATAAAAAAATCTCCTAACTTAATGAGAGATTATTTTTATATCAATTACTTTATCTGAATTATCAAAAATAGTTTTTACCATATTCTGAAATCTTATAGGAAAAGATTTTTTATTAACTTCTGTTGCATCAGGTCATATTGCACTTTTCAAAATCTCCATAGGATTTACTATTCTTCAAGGTCTATAATCTACTTCTATACTTTTTCAAGTTATTAAATCAGTAAATCTAACATCAGATTCTATTTCTACATTATAAAAAAGTGTATCTCTCCTATTAAATTTTCATGTAGGAATTCATCAAAATCAATAATTTGTAGTAGCTCATGTAATATTTGATAATACACAACCTATAACTCATGCATTATTTTCTGTTGGAGCATTTTTAATTTCTACTTTTATTTTCCCTCTATTTGGTAATTCATTTCAAAATAAAGCTTTTAATCATTTTTGAGCAATTAAATAAGCTCATGCAACTGTTCAACAACTATGACCAGCTGTTTTTATTATATCTATATAAGAAAAATCAACAATTCAATTATTATTTACTCATAAAAAAATCAATAATTCATCTTTCAAAACTATTTTTTCTATATTGTTAAAGAAATTTAAATATTCCATATCTATTTTTATTAATTATAAATTTATATAAATACAATAAGCTATAAAAAATAAAAATCAAGAAAAAACTAGCAAAAAGCTAGTTAATCATATTAATTTATCGTCTATAATTTTGGTCTTACAAATGCTTTTTTTGTTATTATTCAAATTAATGTTTTTATAAACACGACTAACCATAAACTCAAAGCTAGAATCCAAACAATTCACACAACTGAACATAACCAAGCACAACTTAAATCTATAGATAAAAATTTAAGTCATATTCAAAATGCAGCTATCGGAAATACAAGTGCCCACCAACCTAATGTGTATGGAATAGATTTTTTAACCAAATAGTATCATAAAATTAGTATAGTTAAAATAAACCACCAAAATCAATATCAAGCTATCATAGAACTTATTACTTGTATAAATCCATGAATAAAATCTAAATTCCAATGAAATAGATTGTTTTTATCTAAAACTTTTCCGAAAGTGTTTAAGGCAATGATAGAAACTCCTATCGGTGCAAGTCAGATAACAAAACTTGGAGCTACTTCCGGAGCTGGTAAAGAATGGAATTTAAGTCTTGAATAAATCATAGCACTTACAAGAAAATAAAGCATAAATGCTATTCACAAATAAAAAATACTAATATAAGGTATCCAATTTTGCCAAATTCCATGTAAAGCCATAAAGTTTCAAGCAAATACTAATACAAATATTCCAACCGGAGGTAAAAACCATATTCAAATTGCATGTTTAGAATCTACTTTTTCTGAAATAGTAAGCATAAAAGGAACCAAAACAGGAATAATTGTCCCTAAAACTAAAGCAATAATATAAAATATCTTTGATGATAAAACAGGATCTACACACCATCATAAAGGAACTAAAACATTCCGAATTATGGTAACTATTACAGCTGCTGAAATAAATATTCAAGCAAAAAAATTTGCTGCAATAGTGTGAGATAAATCTTTTTTTACTTCCTGAGGAAATTTAAAAATTCTTAAACTAAACATTATTACAAAAGCAATAAAAAATATTATTGCCAAAATAGCCAAAATTCCTGCAAGATATTTCAAAAATACAAAATTAAATTTTGCACCAACTATCATAGTAAGCATTCATACAGCACCAGTTGCCATACTACTCATTACCCATCTTGGCTCCATAGTTTTTACTATATCATAAAATCAAATTTTTTCTTGTGTCATAATTATTTTTTATAAGATAAAATAATAGAATTTACTACCTCATTTTTTGGATGAACTATTAATTGAATATCAAAATATTGTTTTAAAATATTTTCATCTACTTTTTTATACAACAATTGCCTAGTTCTATGACTAGTCCTAGTTAAAAGTAATTTAAAATCTATTTTTTTTATGTTTTCAATTATTTCTTTGTGTTCATTACTTCAAAATACCAAACTTGCTACATAACATAAATCATACTTGTGTACATCTTTATATGTTTTTGCATCTCATTGAATTATTTTTATATATTTATCCAATCACAATTTTTTTATTAATTTTTTACTTAAATTTACTGCTTCTTGATTTATATCTACAATAACTGATTTTACTCAATATTTATAAAACAAAACAATAGAAGTTAAAGGTAAAGGTCATCATCAAATAAATAAAACATTTTCAATTTTATCTGTAAATAACATAGAATTTGTATATTCAAATGTTGTTAACTTCTCATAATTTTTATAATATTTAAATTTTTTTAATTCTTCTTCTGGATTTGAATTATTTAATATTTCTGTAGTAGTATATTTTTCAAGTTCATATTCTCATATTGAACAATAATCATTAAATTTTTTAATCAAATCATTATATTCAATATCTACATCATTTGAAACACAATAACTAACTAATTCTGAAAAAACTCTATTTGTATCTTCATTTGGAGCTAAACTTTTCAAGTTTTTTAGATTTTCATAAAACTTTTTTACCATAATATTTTAAATAATATAAATTAGTCTTCAACATGTTCTAATATCCAATTAATTTTTTTAGTATTTGCCTTTTCAACTGGAGCTTCTAGAAATGAAATTACAAATTTATCTTCAAATTCAGCAATAGCAATATTTCTAGGTCTTACAGCCATAGCTTGTGGTTTTGGGATATTTCGCCCAAAACAAAAAAGTAAAATTTTTCCAGCTATCATACCATCTGCTATTTGTCCTCATAATTTTTTTGTATGCTCAAAATGATCAAAAACTCAAATAAAAGTAGCTACTTCATCTTCTTCAATTTTTTGTTTCAAAGCTTGAATATACTCATCTACATTTTTAAACTTAGTTTGAGATTTTAAAACTTCTTTAGTATAAACAGGATATTTATCCATCAAATTTATCTTTTCCATGTTTTTTATTTTAAAAAAATTAAATATTATAAAATATATTTCATAACTATAAGAAATATTATATTGATTTTTTATAGATTGCAAGAATTTTTTTGAATTAAAAATAAGCTAAAAATAGCTTACTCTTCTTTAAAATTTATTTTATATTCTTCTAATTTGTTTTTTAAATTTCAACCTATTTTTCAAGCTATAAATTCATCACATCATTCTTCTTTTAAAAGTTCAGCAACAGCAAATCAAGCTCAACCTCAAGAAACAAAAGGGTTTTTGATAGATTTTAAATATTTTCCATCTTCAAATATCACAAAATAAGGGGCTCTAGCAGCATTTTGTGCAATTTCATAATTTTTTCATTCAACTAAACTAGCTATTATTTTCTTCATAATTATTTTTATTAAAAATTAAATCAATTAACATTCAAATTAATAATGCTAAAAATATTAAAACTAAATTAAATATAACAGTATATTTAAACCCAAAATAAAACACCATAACTACAAGAAGTGGAATTTTAACAGCTCTTGCATAGATAAATGTAGCTATGTGTCCATAACTTAAACCATTATTTTTTAACTTTTTTAGAAGAGGATACCACATATAAACAGGACCAGTTGAAAAAATTCAACCAATAATAGAAATAAAATATTTAGTAGAATTTTTAGATTTTTTTAATTTATCTTTAATATGATTTTTTTGTAATAAAATATTTAAAATAAACATAAATATAAAAACTAAAATTAGAACAAATAATATTTGTTTTATAAAAATATTTATTACTAAATATCATACATTTAAAAAATATTGGAAATTAAAAAGTCCTATTAAAAAATAAATTATTAAAACAGCAAATAAAAATAAACAATTTCAACCAAATCTATCTTTTAATTTTAAATATAATAATTTCATTAAAAATGATAAAGAAAATAAATTAAATATGCTCATAAAATAGCAAAAACAAAAGAAAGAATATTTCTAATGATTGCAAATTTCTTTCAAAAGAAATACATTTCAGCAGGAATTTGAATAATTCAAACTGTTGTCCATGCAATTAAAAATGTACTTATAACTAAGATATAATCATTTATCTTTCAAAATGAATGAGCTATAACATAAGCATTTATTGTATTTCAAGCACTAATACTTCATAAAACATTAGCTAAAAGGACACTTAAAAAATTATCACTCAAATATTTAACCATTAAAGTAAATATTCAAGCTTGTTTTAGCATAGCAACAATTATAATAATACCTAAAAGCATAGGAATTAATTCTTTGAATCAAACCAATGTTTGAAAAAATATCTTTCTGATATTTTGCATGTAATTTTATGACATATAAAATAAATTCTTTACTAGGTTTGTTTTTATCTTCAGCCTCTTCATCTTCACATTCAATTTCACCTACCTCTTCACATTCTTCATCTAAACCATCTACCAAATCATCAAAAGAATGAAGTTTTTTGGTTTGAATTTCATGTATTTGTTGTATTACAATTTCATCTTCATAATCAAGTTTTTGATCATTCTCAATTTGGACCTGTTCAATCTAATCTAGGCATTTTTTAAATTGATTAATATGTAAAATACATAACATATTATGAAATATATTTCATAACTGTATAAACAATATAATCTTTTTTTACAAAAAATCAAAACTTTTTTAAATAAAAAAAATAAACTATTAAATAGCTTATTTACAATTACCAGTTCCATCAGTTTTATAAATCCTAATTCATTTTCCATTTACCAAAGCATAAGTTATTTTTTTTATAGCAGATTTTAAAAGTCTATTAAAAGTACTTGCGGAAACTCACATTTTTTTTGAGGCTTCTAACTGACTTAATTCATCTAAATTTGAAAGTCTTAAAGCTTCTAATTCTCAGGCTTGTAATTCAACTTTTTCTAGATTATTTCTTGGAACTCAAGCTGGTTTAAAACAAGTAAATTTTACTTCTTTTTCTACATTTCTAGGTTTTTGAGGTCTTGCCATAATATGTTAAATACCTAAATAAAAATACTATAAATTATTTTCTAAAATTACTTTCACCAACTCATCAGGCTTTTGCAAATGTATCCCATGTCTTACATCTTTGATTATAACTAATTTTGAGTTTTTTATTAAATTATGGATTTTTTGTCCATCAGCTAATGGTGTGTAAGTGTCATTTTCTCACCAGATTAGAAGTGTAGGTATGTTTATATCTTTATAATTTTCTTGTAAATCAGAGTTTATCATATTCAAGTAAGTTTGTTTCTTATTTGGATTTTTTTCAGCTTCAAGATAGTCATGCCCACCTATGGCTCTATAAAACAAATTTCTTACTTTTCACATTCAAGGTAAAATAAAGATAGGTTTTACAATCTTTGAAATAACTCAAAAAGCTCTTCTTTTCAGACTTCTTTTTCTGTCTTTTCTAATTCAAGCACTATTATTTAAAATTAGTTTTTTTATCTTTAAATTTGGATAATTGATTACTAATTTACTAGCAATAGCTCATCCATTACTATGTCATAACAATACAAAATTTTCTAATCATAACTCATCAATAAAACTTTTTATCAAATCTGCATAATCATCAAGAGTATAAACTTTATCACAATTTTCTAACTTACTAGCACAAGGAATATCTGGAACAATAACAAAAAAATATTTTCACAACATTTCTCAAACTTTTTTCCAACTTTCACTACTTCCTCCCCATCCATGTAAAATCAAAAATGGTGTATTTTTTTTATCTCAATAAGTTTTAAATTTCATCTATAATTTTCTTAAAATCTTTAAAATTATCAACCTTCATAAACTCTACTCTATATTTTGAAGCATTATCAAGTCATTTTGTGTAAGTCCCTATAAATTTTCTAAACTCAATTACTCAAGTTCTTTCTCACTTATATTTTATATTTAACTGTAAATGTTTCAAAATAGTTTCTTTTTTTTCATCCCAATTTGGATTGTAATCTACAAAAATCCAAGGATTTCAAATACCAGCCTGCCCTATCATAATTCCATCTAATTTACTCATTTTTTCCATAAAATCTTTGTCTTGTAATTTCTCCTGAGTAATTCAACCATTAAAAATAATTTTACAATTTTTATTTACCTTATTTTTTACATCTAAAACAAAATCTACATCAGTATCTCCAGAATGTTCTTGCTTCAAAGTTCTTGCATGAATAGAAACAATAGAACAAAATTCAGAAGCCTTGATAATAAATTCTTTTTGTTTTTCTTTATCCTGATCATTCACTCCTACTCTAGTTTTTATTGTAAAAGGTCTGTTTACTGCCTTCGATAAAGTTTTTATTATTTCTAAAGTATTTCCCTTATCTATCATAAGTGCAGAACCAGCTCATAATCTCATAATTTTTGGTGCTGGGCATCCGATATTTAACTCTATAGCATCAAAATCATAATTTTTATCTATTTCTTGAGCTGTGAAAACTAATTTTTGTAAATTTGAACCAAATATCTGACAAATCAAAGGTTTTTCTTTTTCTTCATAAATTAAATGATTTTTTATTCAATCAAAATTATGAACATATCCGTCTGAAGAAACAAATTCTGTAAATAACAAAAGTTCTCTATTTTTATCAGTATTGTATTTATCAAAAACCTCTTTTACAATCTGTCTGTAAGATGTATCAGTAATTCCATCCATAGGTGCCAAAGCCCAAATCATATTTTATCAAAATTTAATTTTATAAATTATTCCTTATCTATTTCTTTAAAAATATTATACCACATACTTATAAAAAATGCCTCTATAATTCAATTCATATAAGCTGTAAGAAAAAACAGTAATCACATAATACCATAAATACTATATTTTACAATTTCTATATTTCATATATTAAGTTTCAAAAATGTGATTAAAATAATAATTGGTAATCAAATTAAAATAATAACATTTATTAAAAATCTTAAATATAAAATAAGATATAATTTAAAATATTTCCAAGTTTTTCATAAATTTAAAAATGAAAGTTTTATACTGTGTTTAATAGCATCAAAAGTAGTATATCCATCTAAAATTATTAAATACTTAGCATAAAAAATACTAAAATTCAAAAACATTGTAATAATAAACCAAATAACCACAAATGTTCATACAAAAATATTTCCAAGCATATCAGCCATATAAAGCCTAGAAATTATAATAAAAAACCACAAAAATGAAAATAATGAAATAAATCCATGTAACTCAAACATAGGAAAAAACTTTGTAAATCATAATCAAATACTAGATCAAATTCATTTCTTTTTATCTAAATAAGTAATTAAAGCTCATTCAGCTATAGGTGGAAAAAATACATAAAAGATTATAATCAACACTGCTATAACTAATAAAATATACCAAAAATGTTGTCAAAATTTAAAAATACTATCCATATAAACTTTTAATTCATATAGATGAAATCATACCTTCATAGTATGTATAAAAAAATATGTCTGATAAAATATATATCAAACAAAAAGTAATGAATAAGGCAATAGAGAAAATGTAGTTAATTTTACAAAATTACTATCATTTATAACTAAATCATAAGATCTTTTAATTATATTTTCCATATTTATTTTATATACCTAAAGTTTTGTTATGTATACTTTTTTTAAAGTATGTTTTCAATCATAAAATCAAAATCCATTTGAAATAATAAACCAAAAAAATATACTAAAAAAACATTTTAAATATTAAATAATAACAAATATGAGTCATATAGACGTAACAGATCAAAAATTTAATGAAATAGTAGAACAATCAGATATTCCTGTAATAGTTGATTTCTGGGCTCCTTGGTGTGGTCCTTGTAAAATGTTAGCTCCTATTTTTGAAAAAATAGCTGAAGATTATGAATGAAAAATTAAATTTGTAAAAGTAAATGTTGATGAAAATCCAGCTACTGCTATCAAATATGGAATTCAATGAATACCTAGTATCTTATTATTCAAAGATAAACAAGTAGTTAAAACATTAGTTTGAGTAAAACAAGAAGCTGAATACAAAATAGAATTTGATCAATTATTATGATGAGATATTCAAGAAGAAACCAATAAAACAGAAGAAATTCACTGATGAATATTAAATGCAAAATGAATAGAAGAGTTTACTAATGCTTTAGCAAACAATAAAGACAAATTAGTAATAGCTGATTTCTGGGCTCCTTGGTGTGGTCCTTGTAGAATGTTAGCTCCTACATTAGAAAAGATAGCTGAAGACTATGAAGGTAAAGTTCAAGTTGTAAAAGTAAATGTTGATGAACAAGAAAATCAACAACTTGCTATGCAATTTCAAGTAAGTTCTATACCAGCTGTAGCTTTCATAAAAGATGGAGAGAATCCTGAAATGTCTGTAGGTGCCCTTCCATATGAACAATTAAAACAAATTATTGATAAAAAAATATAATTAATTTATAGAAAGTAGGATTTAATTTTCCTGCTTTTTTTTTATTTGCTTATTTAAGCTTTTTTTTTATACTAAAAATAATTTAACTTAATAAAAATCATCAAATGGACATTAAAAATAATTTAACTTAATAAAAATCATCAAATGGACATTAAAAATATTACATGAAAATTATTAGAAAAATGAAAAAATATTAAACAATGATTTGAAGATATAACAAATTATATGCTAATACTCGATTATATCAAAAATGCTAAAAATATTTCTGTTATCTGACATGATAAAATTGATGGAGATAGTCTTGGAAGTGTTTTAGCTGTTAGTAAGTGGTTAAAAAACAAATTTCCAGACAAACAAATTATTTCTTATACAAATAGAAAACCGTCTTCTGTTTTTGATTTTTTAAATCCAGAAATTCAATTTGGAGAAGATTTAAAATTAGATGAGAATACAGATTTGTTTATTATTTTAGATAGTGCAAATTTAGATAGGTTATGAAATTTATATACAAATAATAAAGAATTAATCGAGACAAAAGATATTATCAATATCGATCATCATATTTCAAATACTAACTTTTGAAAAGTAAATATTGTAGAATGAAACTCACCTGCTACAGCACAAATTATCTATAAAATATTAACTACTTTAGAAGGAAATATAAATAATTTAATAAATCAAACAAAAAATTGATTTGATCAAGACATTTCTACTTATCTTTTAATATGAATTTTAACAGATACAAATAATTTTACTATACCATTAGCAGATGATAAAACTTTAGAAATAGCATCTAATTTGATAAAAAAATGAGCAGATAAACAATTAATTATAGACAAAATATTTCAAAGTAAATCTGTAGAACAACTTAAATTACAAGGCTTAGTTTTAAATAGGATACAAAAAATAGAAAAAGACAATATTATTAGTTATTTTTCATACTACACTGAAGAAGATTTCATAAAGCTATGACTTGACCCTACAGATAGTTGAATATGAAGAGCTTTAGTAAGTATTTTAAATCAAATAGATTGAGCAGATTTCGTATCTTTATGGAAAATAAAAGAAAATGATAATTCTATCTCTTTCAGATCAAAAAAATTTGATGTAAATTCTCTTGCAAACAAATTATGATGATGAGGTCATAAAAATGCGGCCTGAGCTAGTCTAAAAGAAAGTATCAAACCAGAAGAAATCGAAAACAAAATAAAAGAGTTAATTAATAACTAAAGATTGATTGTATTTAGTTGTTATTCTTGATTTCACAAGAAATCTACAAACTATTACTTAAATAATTAGATCCCAGATTAAGTTCAGGGACAAGCACAATAATTTATAATTATTTAATCCTGTTCTATGCAAAACTTTCAGAATTTTTACATAAAAAACTTTGATTTCAACAAAAGTAGTAAAATAGCTACTTTTAATTTTTCTTTTGATAATAAAATAAACTTTGAAGAAAAAATAGATTTTAATATATGAAAAGAAATAATTGATTTTGATAAAGAAATTTTAAATAATCTTTTAACAAATTTAAGTATAGCAATTGGAATAAGTTATTATAAACTCTACCCTTTTGCAAAAATAAATTTATCTGTAAAATTAAATAAAGAACAATTAAATTTCTGGAAAAAGTTTTACACAAATGGACTTGGAGAATTTTTTTATACAAACAATATAAATCCTTGAGTAATAAGTTTTCAAAATAAAGAAAAAAACTTTTCTAATAAAATTTGAAAAATACAAAATCAAAATAAAGCACTATTACTTTGGTGATGATGAAAAGATAGTATTGTAGGCTATTCTATGATAAAAAATAAATATAACTACGACTTATTTGTTGTTTGAAAAATAGATAAAATCAAACAAGATACAGCAAATGTAGTTTGAAAACAGCCATTACTTGTAAAAAGATATTTATCTGAAAATTTATTTGAATTAAATAAAACTTATTACAATTGACATGTACCAATTACTTGAATAATATCATTTATAAGTTTAATTACAGCTTATTTATACTGATACAATTATATTTTTACATCAAATGAAAAATCTGCTTGAGAAGAAAATACTATTTGGAAATGATACAAAATAAATCACCAATACAGTAAATCATTAGAATTTGAAGAAGATTTTAAACAGTATAATTTAGACTTTTTAAATTGAGTAGAATACAAAAGTTTATTATCTGATATGTTTGAAATAGATATTGTGCAAAAATTTATAAAATTAGAAGAATTTTTTCCTTATTTTTCATCTTGCAACAGGAATTTTAAAATAACTTGATCTAGCCAAGCAAAAAGATGGTGCTGTAATTGCGAAAAGTGTACTTTCGTCTATTTAATTTTATCTGCATATTTACCAAAAGAAAAAGTTGTAAATATTTTTCAAGAAGATCTATTTGAAAACAAAAAATTACTAGAAACTTATAAATGACTTATCTGAAAAAAAACAAAACCATTTGAATGTGTAGGAACTTACAATGAAAGTAAAAAAGCACTTAAGTTAGTTTTACAAAAATACAAATGAAAAAAATTACCTTTTATATTAAAAAACTTGATTTAAAACTTCTTACGAATGTTTTTTCTTTTTCTAATTTATTTTACACTTCGTTTTAGAAATTAAGTGCTTAATTTTGACAAAAAATATTTTTTTCTTAAACTTATAAGTAAATATATTTAAAAATAAAAATAAACAAACAAATGACTGTAAATACAACATATTGTATAAATCAAATTGTATCACATTTACACAATCAATGAATAAATTCTATATCAAATCAATATTTAAAAAAAACATTAAATTCTGTATTTTCTAATAATAAAAAAACTAAAATAAAATGTTTTATAGAATTGAAAAAAAAATATCAAAGCTATGACAATATAGTTAAAAATATAAATGAACAATTAATTAAAAATTTACAAAAACATCCGGCAGCTATAGAACAATCTATATCAAATCAAGAAGTATCAAACCAAAATACAAAATGATGATACACAGAAGACCTGTATTCAGATAATAAAAAACAAACATATCATACAACAACAAATCATCCAAAACAAGAAGCCACTAATCCATATATCTGATATATAAAAACTACATGACGGATAATTGGAATAATGATTTTAACTATAGTATTTTTCAAAACTGTAAGATATATCATATCTTTCATATATGATGTTTTAAATAAGCATAGAGTAGAATATATAAAAGTAGTTATGCCAAGACTTGATACAAAATCTGATAGAGAGAGAGAAAAAGATATATCAAAAGATATGAAAGAGAAAATTTGAAGAATGGCACAAGTTTTTAGATGAATACACAAACTTGGTTCACTATCTGTAATGGATAGTATTATGGCTTTTTTATTTGATAAAGCAAAAGTTGATTTAGTATATCGGTATAAAAAATGAGAATTATCTTTTGTGGTATGAACTTACCCTGAATACTTAAATACTATTCAAGCTAATATATCTGCTCAATATGCGGATAGTATTATAGAACCTATAGAACATTTTAATCCTCTCCCATCAAAATTAAAAAATGATATTATTACTTTAAAAACTAAAAAAAATTCTATTTATCCTATTAGAACATTTAAACAATTGGAAGACGATCCTATGAATAATATTTTAGATACAATTTCTAAAGTATCACCAGAGGATGAAGTTACAATTTTGATGACTTTAAGACCATACAAAGATAAATTTAATAAAAAAGCAAAAATAGTAGCTGATAAACTTTTTAAAAAAGAAATTACATATGATCAAAAAATAAATTATCTTTCTATAATATTTAAACCTATAAATTTTATGGTAAATGGAGCTTCAGATAAAATGATAAAAAGAATGCATCCTGGAGCTACATCTTGAGATCCTATGATTAGAATGACAAAAGCTGAGGAAGAAGCTATTAATCTTATGGCTGAAGAAGCTGGAAAACCTGCATTTTCTGGTAGTATGTTTTTGATTGCGAATTCAAAATATAAAGATAGAAACCAAGAGACTATACAAAGCCTTGTTTCAGCTTATACAATTTATAAAGATGAATACAATAACGAACTTGACCAACCAGAGTGGCAAGCAGATATATTTGGATGGTTTTTTAAACCTATGTGGAGATTTTCATCTTTATTTTCATTAGTTTGATTTTTTACAAAAACTAATATTTTTACAATAAATGAATTGTCTTCTCTATATCATTTTCCTGATTGAATATTTAATAGATCTCAGGCAATTGTCCGGGCAGAATACAAAATGGCTGAACCACCAAAAACCTTACCTGTCCCAAAAGAAGAAAATTGAAGAATAATTACTTGAATTATTGCTGAATGATATAAGTGATGAAATATCAGTAAAATATTTGCTTGATCAAGACATCCAAACATTTGAACAAAAAAAGAAGAAAAAATAATAATAGATAAAGAAACTTGAGAAGAAAAAGTAGAATATGTAGAAAAAACAGGTATTAAATGTTATAAAGATTGAGTTTTACTTTGAATTTCAGTTTATAAAAATCAATTCAAGCCTGTTTACATCAAAAGAAATGATAGAACAAGACATCATTATATTATAGGTAAATCAGGTTGAGGTAAATCTGTTTATATTAGTTCTTTAGCAAGACAAGATATTTGGAATGGTGATGGTGTATGTGTAATTGATCCTCATGGTGATTTAGTAGAAGATATTATAAATTATGTTCCAAAAGAAAGAGCAAAAGATATAATATATTTTGATGCTGGTAACGATCAAAGGCCTATGGGACTTAATCTTTATGAAATTGATAAAGAAGAACAAGCAGATAGAGTTGTAAATGATGCTACTGAAATATTCATAAAGATGTTTGGTGCTGAAATATTTGGACCAAGAATTCAGGAATATTTTAAATATGGTTCATTAACTTTACTTGCAGACATGGAAGAATGAGCTACTCTACTTGATGTTCCAAGACTTTTTACAGATGAATGATATAGAGAATATAAAACAGCAAAAGTTAAAAATCCAACGGTTAGAAACTTCTGGGAAAAAACTTATAATGCTATGGGAGATAGAGAAAAACAAGAAATTATCCCATACTTTACTTCAAAATTTGTATCTTTTAATACAAACTGACTTATTAGAAATATTATCTGACAAACAAAATCAGCTTTCAATTTTAGACAAGCTATGGATAGTAGAAAAATTATACTAATAAATCTATCAAAAGGTAGAATTTGAGAAATGAATGCTCAATTACTTTGAATGATTATCGTATCTCAAATTTATAATGCTGCTATGTCTAGAGCTGATATTCCTGAAAAAGAAAGAAAAGATTTTTATCTTTATGTAGATGAATTTCAAAATTTTGTTTCTGGAACATTTGCTGATATCTTATCAGAAGCCAGAAAATATAGACTTGCACTTATCATGGCACATCAATATATTGCACAATTAGAATGAGATAAAAAAGAATGAAGTAAAAGCTCTGTAAAAGATGCTGTATTTGGTAATACTGGAACTTTACAATCATTTAAAATAGGTGCTCCTGATGCAGAATTTATGGAAAAAGAATATGCTCCAGTTTTATCTGCACAAGATATTGTATGAATTGCTAACTATAAAGCTTATTTAAAACTTAATATTGATAATGCTACTTCAAGAGTATTTAATATTTCTACAATTTGGACACAAGATTATGAAAATGAAAAAGTATGAGAAATATTAAAAGAATACTCTGCTAAAAAATATTGAAGAGATGTTAAATTTGTAAATGAAGAAATTATTGCAAGACTTGGTTTTGCTGATGAAAATGAAGATGAAGATGAAGAAATTTAAACTATAAAAATATTGAAAATGAAGTGATTTAGAAAAAATACTGATACATCATTCAATAAATCAGAGAAAATAGATTTAAGTAACTTAAATAATATTAATACAGAAATTAAACCATCAAAGATAAATAATTACATTGAAAATTCTATAATTCTTAAAGAAATCTTTTGAAACAATTTTTTAAATTCATTTCACGATAATATAGATTTAATTAAACATTCTATAAATAATTTTAAACAAACACAAGATACATCTAAACTTAAAAAAAATGAGAGAATACTTTTAGAAAATCTTGAAAATATACAAAAAAAATCATTAGAAACTACACAAATTCTATTTGATGATATAATAAAATGATTTGTTCCTAAAAATATTTCTGTAAATAGTTGGTCAAAAAAATTATGAAACAATATTCCCGTTTTAGAAGAAGATTTTTATAATAATTGCTCTAAGCCATGAGAAAATATATTAAAAGAATTATATTTATTATCATTTAATTATATAACTTCTTATTATAATTGGCTATGAAATATTTGAGATAAATTTTCAAAACAAATCTGACAAACAACAACATTAGACAAAAATTTACAACAAAAAGTAAACGAAATAGCTCTAAAACTTAAATTAAATAATTCTTTAGAAGAAAATACATTAAGACAATTAATCTTTCTAATATGATTAAATTTAGATAGTAAAGTATTTGATAATATAATAGCAAACTTAGAAAAATGAAGAATTAAAATATTTGATTCTGCTATAAAAAAATTACTAAAATCTTGAAAATATCGTGAACAATTCGATAAAGAATGAATTTTATGAGACCAATTATGATTTGCTTGTATATTTGAAAATAAAAAAGACTTAGAAAATATAGCAAAATCTCTAAATAATTTATATAAAAATTGAGATTTTATTTCAAAATTTAATGATAGATGAATTTTATCTAAATCTCATAATAATAAAGATACATTACAAGAACATCCTTTTGTAAATACATGATTTATAAAAAATAATTTACCACTATGAGAATTATCTCTAAGATTTCCATATGACAAATTAATAAAAGACATAATATGAAATTATAAACAAAATAACAACAAACAAATTTTATTTAAAGATCTTATATTATCAGTTGATGATTTAAATCATGAAATATACAAACTTTCACAAGATATAAAAATATTAAGAATCATCTTTATAGAAAATGAAAAAAGAAATCAATGAAGAAATTTTATTAAAAGCACAAATAAATATATAACAACTAAAGTAGAAAATATATTTAACCAAATAAAAAACGATATAATAGTTTTACTTAAGAAAGAAAATATAAGTATAAGTTTTTCTGATATAGATAATAATATTCTTGAATATATTATTTATGAATTATTAGAATCAAAAGTAAAAGGAGTTATAACTGATTTAGCTTGGGAAAAAATTTTACAAGAAATAAAAAAAACACATAATTATAAAATTAAAAAAAATATTGAGAAAAGAGACTATTTAAAAAGATTATCTAACAGTTTTTCTTTACAATTAGATAATGAAACTAAAAATAAAAAGAAAAATAGTTTATCAAAATATAGTCAAGAAATACAAAATATATTTAAAGATTTTAAAAGAGAAAGAAAAATAATATTAAAAAATGCTTTCTTTTATAATGAAATACAAGAAAATAAAAAAAGTTTAAAATGAATTATCGATTTACAAATCAAAACGGCTACTGCTCTAGCTAAAACTTTTAAATAATAATATTTAATATGAAATTTAAATTAAACAAAGAAATTAAAGATAAATTTAAAAATATTCCTGAAGATTTTTTAAAATCATTAGAATGATTAGAAACAAAAAAAGCTGATGAATTATTACAAATATTATCTGAAGATAATTTTGAATCTTATGATGAAAAAGATGAAATTAATGATTTAGATAAATTATTTTATAGTTATTCTTTAGATGAAATTGCTAAGATTTTAAAAAATGAAAAGTGAATAAATATATATATTTGAGAAAAAAAAGAAGAATCAGAATCTTGAAATAAATGATATATTGCAATTTTTTCTAAAACTCACAAATTAATATGAGAAATATGGACAGATTTATATAACTTATGAAATGAAGAGTATATTGATTCACACTTATGAATAGAAGTTAATCCTGAATTTCAATGACAAAATTTTTGAAATATATTATATAAATTATATTTTAAAGTTGCAGAAGAAAATTGAGAATTTTTTCTTCCAATTGAAGAATTTGCAAATACAAATAGTAGAATATTATTGTTAATAAAAATGTGATATAGTTTAAAAAGTAAATATAATTTATGAGAATTCATAGAATTATCTAAAGAAAATAAATACAAAATTATAAAAGATGCACAAAAAAATTACTATGATAAACAAGTATATGATTATAAATTTATCTATACTTGATAACCTTTTATTATCAAATTAAGTAATATTTAACGTATTTACGATATATGTAAATATATTAAAACATAATAAATAAGAATGTAAAATATTTATTTGCTTTTTATTAATTTTTTGTTATTATAAATAACAGTTAAGTACTAAGATGTTTGGGATAACACCCACATACTTGGGCTTCCAACTAAATTAGATGGATTAACATAACCAAATGTTAGCTATCATTAAGTTGGGGGTTTACGGAATGATTTTATATAAACTAGCTTAATCAAAATAGAGTTATTTTATATAAATCATTCTAGTAGGCTCCCTATCATCTAGGAATTCTAGATCAAAAACAAAAATAAAAATAATGATTTAATCTCCTGTATTCAGGGGATTTTTTTTATAAAAATATGTATTGAAAATAAACTACTAAAAGTTATTATAACATCCACTTACTCATTTTTTTATATTTAATAGAAAATTATGACAAAAGAAGAAATTAAACATTTATCGAAGCTATCTGAAATTCAATTATCTGAGAACGAACTTGAAGATATGAAAGATGATTTTGATGAATTATTAAATTTTGTTTGAAAATTACAATCTATAAATACAGAATGAGTTGAAAAAATGTATACTCCTGTATCTACAAGTAAATTAGATTACAATAGGAAAACAAACACAGAAGTAAACAAAAAACAATTATTAGAAAATTCTCCACAAGAAGTTGAGAATAATATGATAGTTATCAAAAGTTCAACTGTTGAACACTAAAAGTTTATTATTTTATTAATTAATATATTATAAATGGCTAATTGAAAAACACCATTAGAGAACATTAGAAATATTGGTATATTTGCTCATATTGATGCTGGTAAAACAACATTTACTGAAAGAGTTTTATATTATACTGGTAAACAACATAAAATTTGAGAAACTCATGATGGTGAAGGTACAATGGATTGGATGGAACAAGAAAAAGAAAGAGGTATTACAATTACTTCTGCTGCTACAACTTGTTTTTGGCAACATAACCAAATTAATATTATTGACACACCTTGACATGTAGATTTTACTATTGAAGTAGAAAGATCTCTAAGAGTTTTAGATGGTTGAGTTGCTGTATTTGATGGTGCTGCTTGAGTAGAACCTCAATCTGAAACAGTTTGGAAACAAGCTACAAGATATTGAGTTCCTAGAATGTGTTTCTTAAATAAAATGGATAAAATGGGTGCTGATTTTAAAATGGCTTTAGATTCAATCCAAGATAGATTAGATGAAAAAGCTATTGCTATCCAAATACCTTGGGGTGAAGCTGATACTTACACAGGTATGATAGATTTAAGAAAAATGAAAGCTTACACTTTTGAAAATGAATATGGTAAAGATATCATAGAACATGAAATACCAGAAGATTTACAAGATATGGCTGAAGAATATAGAGAAATTATGCTTGATGCTTTAAGTATGTTTGATGATGAATTAGCTGACAAATATATGGAAGGTGAAGAAATTTCTATAGAATTAATGGACAAGGCTATAAGACAATGAACACTAACTATGGAATTATTCCCTGTAATGTTAGGTACTGCTCTTAAAAATTCTTGAGTACAATTCGTATTAGATGCTGTTAATTTATATTTACCTTCTCCTGTAGATACTGGTGATATTGTAGGAACAGATCCAAAAACTTGAGAAGAAATTGATTTAAAACCTTCAGAAGATGAAGAATTCTCAGCTCTTGCATTTAAAGTTGCTACAGATCCGTTTGTAGGTACATTAACTTTTGTTAGAGTTTACTCTGGTATAGTTAAATCTTGAGATACTATATTAAATGCTAGTACAGGTAAAAAAGAAAGAGTTGGTAGATTATTACTTATGCATGCAAATAAAAGAGAAGAAATTTCTGAAACATCTGCATGACATATTTGTGCTTTCTTATGATTAAAAGATACTAAAACATGAAATACTCTATGTTCTCAAGCTAAACCAGTGTTATTAGAATCTATGGAATTTCCAGATCCAGTAATTAGTTTAGCTGTAGAAGCAAAAACAAAGAAAGATCAAGAAAAAATGTGAGTTGCTCTTGGTAAATTATCAGATGAAGATCCTTCATTTAGATATTATACAGATCAAGAAACTCTTCAAACTATTATTGCTTGAATGGGTGAATTACATTTAGATATTATTGTAGATAGACTTAAAAGAGAATATGGTGTAGAAGTAAATACTGGTGCTCCACAAGTTGCTTATAGAGAAACTATCAAATGAACTGCTGAATGAGAAGGTAAATTTGTTAGACAATCTTGAGGTAGAGGTCAATACTGACATGTTGTTGCAGAAGTTGGTCCTTCAGATTCAGATGAAGATTTCGAATTTGAAAATGCTATAGTTTGAGGTACTATTCCAAGAGAATTTATACCTTCTATAGAAAAATGAGCAAAAGAAACTATGGAAAAATGAGTTCTTGCTGGTTACCCTGTAATAAATGTTAAGTTTAAAGTATTTGATGGTTCTTACCATGATGTAGATTCTTCTGAAGTTGCATTTAAAGTTGCTACTTTTAGAGCTATACAAGATGCTTTCAAAAAAGCTGGTGCTGATATCTTAGAACCAATCATGAAAGTTGAAATTACTGTTCCAGAAGATTATGTTGGTACTGTAATTGGTGATATTTCTTCAAGAAGAGGTAGAATCGAAACACAAGAAAATAGAGGTAAAGATGTTGTTGTAAAAACATTTGTACCATTATCAGAAATGTTTGGTTATGCTACAGATTTAAGATCAAATACTCAAGGTAGATGAAACTACTCTATGGTATTTGAAAAATATGAAGCTGTTCCAAATAGTATGAAAGAAGCAATTATCAAAGAAAGATCAGGAAAATTCAAATCTCTTGATGATGAATAATAATATTAAGAAGCTATCAAAGGCTTCTTTTTTTATTACAAAAAAATCTATTGTATAATCATCAAAAAATAATAATATAAAAATATTTATGATTATAACCCTAAATAAAATGAAAAATGAAATATTTTTTGATTATATTAGTGAATGATTTTGAGATATCGGATTTATTAGAAATGATTATTTAGAAAAACTTGAAATATTGGACAATTCAAATCTAATAAAAGTAATTACTTGATTAAGAAGAGTATGAAAAAGTTTTATTTTAAAACAATTTATAGATAAAAAAATAAAACAATGAATCAATAAAGAAAATATTTTTTATTTACACTTAGAAGATTATAGACTTGGAATTAATCCTTCTTTAAACCTATTATGAGATATTTTTGATTTTTATTTAAAAAATATTTATAAAAAATGAGATTTTTACATATTTTTAGATGAAATACAAAATATTTTAGGTTGGGAAAAATTTGTTAGAACAATAAATGAAAAATATTGAAAAAAAGCTCATATTTTTTTAACTTGAAGTAATTCAAATTTATTATCAAGTGAACTATCTACTCTACTAACTTGAAGATTTATTTCTTTACAAATATATCCTTTAAGTTTTGAAGATTACTTAAATTTTAATAATTTAAAAATAAATTCTAAACTTGATACAAAAAAAATAAATTATTTTCAAAAATATATTACTTTTTGAGCTTTACCTGAAATACTTAAAATTGATGATGAAAATACAAAAAAGAACTATCTTTTAACTCTTGTTGATAGTATTTTATTTAAAGATATTATTACAAGATACAAAATTAGAAAATCTATGTTTATTTCTTCACTTTTAAAATTTATATATTCTACTACTTGCTCTTTATTAAGCATAAACAGTATTTTAAAATATTTAAAACAAGATATAAAAAATTTAGATTATGATACAGTAGATAATTACATTACTTACTTAGAAAATAGTTTTTTAATAAATAAATTACCATCTGTAAATCCAAAAACAAAAGAAATATTGAAATCAAATAGAAAATTTTATACTTATGATTTATGAATAAGAAATATTTATTCAAATAACAATGATATAGAAAAAATTTTAGAAAATTATGTATATTTAGAATTAAAAAGAAGATGATACGAAATTTATGTAATTACAGATTCAAACTATGAAATAGACTTTTTTACACAAAAAAACAATACTTTTACATATTTTCAAGTAAGTTATACTTTAAAAAATAAGCAAACATATAATAGAGAAATAAACCCTCTTTTAAAACAAAAAGACAACTACAAAAAAATTATTTTAACTTTGGATGAATGAAAAAAAGAAGACAAATGAATTGAAATTAAAAATATTATAGATTGGAGTTTGAAAATATAAAAATATTTTTACCATTATCAAAGATGTTTGGTTATGAAACTACTCTATGGTATTTGAAAAATATGAAGCTGTTCCAAATAGTATAAAAAAAGCAATTATCAAAGAAAGAATCAAGAAAATTCAAATCTCTTGATGATGAATAATAATATTAAGAAGCTATCAAAGGCTTCTTTTTTTATTACAAAAAAATCTATTGTATAATCATCAAAAAGTTATAGTCCTAAAAAATATTTCCAAATTGAAATAATCATATTTTTAAGTAAAAAATATATAATCAATTTATTTAAAATATATTTTTCTATGAAAATACATAAACTACCAAAAAATATTACAAATATTTTATCTGCTTGAGAAGTCGTAGAAAGACCCTACTCTGTTGTAAAAGAATTAGTAGAAAACAGTATAGATGCTCAAGCTACACAAATTACCATAGATACCCAAAAGTGATGAAATAAACTTATAAATATTTTTGATAATGGAACTTGAATAGAAAAAGATGATTTACCTTTGACTATCACTGAATATTCAACAAGTAAAATTTCTAAACTAGAAGATATTTACAATATTTGAAGTTTTGGTTTTAGATGAGAGGCTTTGAGCACTATTGCAGAAGTAAGTAAGTTTAGAATTCAAAGCAAAACAAAGCAAGAACCTATTTGATATGAATTAAATAAATTATGAAAAGATATAAATATTCAACCAGTTCCATTAAATTTTGAGCATGGAACAAATATCATAGTTGAAGATTTGTTTTACAATGTTCCAGTAAGAGCTAAATTTTTAAAATCTGAACAGACTGAATTTAAGTATATTCAAGAGCTTATTACAAATTTTGCTATCAAAAATTTTGATATTGAGTTTAAACTTTTACATAATTGAAAAATTATCAAACATTTTACAAAAGCTAACTCACTTTTTGAAAGATTACAACAAATTTATCCGAAATCTTGGGAAGAAAATTTACTCACTTTGGATCATAAAGACGAAATATATGAAATTTATGGAGTTATTGGTAAAAGTATATTAAAATTTAATTCAAATAAAATTAAAATATTTATAAATAACAGACCCGTAAAAGACAGAATTATTCAAAAAGCCGTTATGCAAGCATATTCAAGATGGCTTGAACCTGGACTTTATCCTTTTGTAATATTATTTTTAAATATCAAACCAGATTTGGTAGATGTAAATATTCATCCAAGAAAGGAAGAAGTAAAGTTTTTAGATCCTGGTAGTATTTACAATTTAGTTTTAAATACTGTAAAAGGCACTATAGAACAAGAAAAATGAATTGAAGATAAAACAAATTATGTAGATTTTTCTAAACAAAAATTTTGAAATTATAAACAAACTAAATCAAACCTAAACATTGAAGATATGAAAAAAGTTGGAGAAACTATTAGACAAGAAAATTTAGATTTAGATTATCAAACAAATTTTTTATTTTCAGAAAATCAAATTGATAACTGAGAATTTACAATTATATGACAAATTTTTGACAGTTATATTTTGTTTCAAAAACAGGAAGATTTTTATATTATGGATCAACATGCAGTTGCTGAAAGAATTATTTTTGAAAAGATGAAAAAAGAATATGACAAAGATAAACAGACTTTACTTTCACTTCCTCTAACTTTTGAAATTATCCAAAAAAATGACAAGATTTTAGAAAAACTACAAGAATTATGATTTGATATAAGTTATTTTGGAGAAAAAAAAGTAATACTCTACTCTGTTCCTGATGTTTTGAGTAAATACAACATAGATATTTCAAACTTGATAAACAATCTAATACATTCAAAAGAAGAAGATATAAATATTGATAAAATACTCGAACAAACTTTGGCTACAAAATCATGTAAAGCTGCTATCAAAGCCAATCATAAACTTTCAAATTTAGAAATAAAACAACTCATTGAAGATGGACAAAAATATATTGACTGATTTTTTGTATGTCAGCACGGAAGACCATCAGTTGTAAAAATATCTAAACATGATATTGATTGATTTTTTGATAGAAAATAAGTTTTGACTATTTTATATTTTTTTTTACAATATAGTTAATTTAACAATAAAAATAAAAAAATAATGCAATTGCCAATATTCCTAATCCCTATAATTATCTGATGAATTATTCAATTTATAAAATTAATAATAGATTGACTTAAATGAGAAACTATAAATTTTGACAAGCTTTTTACTGCTGGAGGTTTCCCCTCTGTTCATAGTGGTTTATCTACAAGTTTATTGGTAAGTATAGGATATGTAGATGGAATAAATTCAAGTTTATTTGCTATAACTTTGATTTTTAGTATTCTTTTTTGGTATGATGCCTCAAATGTAAGATATCAGGCAGGAAAACATGCTGAGGTGATAAATAAAATGAGAAACCAACTATCAGATATATTTCAAATGGAATATTGTAATGTAAGTGTAAAAGAAAAATTAAAGGAAAGACTTTGACACACATTTTGAGAAGTAGTGTGATGAATTCTCATATCTGCTATTTTAACTTTTGCTTTAATTTACGGATTAAAATACTTTTGAATATTAATTTGATAATTTTTGCATTATTTTCAATTTTAACTATAATTAACAAGATTTACAATAAAATAAAAATAAAATATGAAAATAATAGTCCCAAAACATGTAGAAGCATGACTTTTTGATATGTGAATAGATGTATGACCATTTAGATTAAAAATGTGGCAACTTTTTTTAGTTGCAATATGAGTAGCTATCACGATGGCAATAATGAATGGGCTTATGAAACATTGAATGTGAAAAATACCTGCATTTATCATAGCAAGCCCAGGTCTTATTTTAATGTTATTTATTGCATTTTTTAGAAAATCTGAATTATCTATTATACCATTTTGAGCAAAACTAGTAAGAACATATGTATTATGAAGTCCAAAATCTTTTCAAAGAAATACAATCAAACCACCAGAACGGGAAATAAAACTACATTTTGCAAAAATGAATAAATGAGAAGAAAAAAATATTACACAAAAAAGTTTAGATAAAAATGAAATTGATAAAAATCTTGAAGTTCTTACCAAATGGTAGGAACTTTTTTTGACAGAATTTTAAAAATAATTAATATAGATGATATATATTTTATAAAATAAATACAAAAAAATGGCTAAGAATGTAGAAAATCAATTTAATCCGAAAGAAGTTTTAGATACAAACAAAAATTGAAAACTTGATGAATTAAATACTTTAGAAACACAAGTTTGATTATCGCAACTTGAAATTCAAACCATAAATGAAGGAGCTACAAGACTATTTCCACAATACAACAATGACTGGAAAAAAATAACTGATCCTGAAGAAAAAAAATGATATGTTTTTCTTTTACAATTTTGAAAAAAAGAACTTGGAGAAGAAAGTTTTAAAAATTTAACAAAACAAATACCATTAAAAGAAGTTAGTTTATTTTTGTATGAAT
>Ga0256829_1000582_pt1 | contig 35940 bp, 32 predicted proteins | sample 131447metaG_FD_185979 | JGI IMG/M metagenome (GOLD analysis project Ga0256829, IMG submission 185979) | Hydrothermal vent microbial communities from Lau Basin, Pacific Ocean - 131-447 | ecosystem: Environmental > Aquatic > Marine > Hydrothermal vents | place: Pacific Ocean: Lau Basin | collected... | reverse complement strand
GTGGTTGAAAAAGATGTTTAAGGGGGGCGTGGAACGTTTTGATCGCAATGCAGGCCCTGAAGATATTGACCGTTATATTGTCAGCGCTTTTACGCGTATGCGCTACTGCTACAAAGATCACCGTCTTGATTTCAAACAGAAAGGGGCGCCCACACCTGAAGTACGTGCCAAAGGAATGAAGCCGTGGTTTGAATGTGAAAACCGAAAAGAGATAGAACTGAAGATCATCTTTGGCCACTGGTCGACACTGGGTTTCTATAAAGATGAACATGTACTGGCACTCGATACAGGGTGTCTGTGGGGCGGCAGCCTTACCGCAGCACGCATCGATCTGCCACAAGCGAAGATTGTCTCTTACCGTTGCCCCGGGTGTATGAAGCCGGGCGAAGAGGGATAATGCTTTTTTACCTTGTACCTATTTTACTACGTGCTGTATTTGACAAAAATCTGTGATAGTGGTATGATGAAAATATAGCATATAAAAAGGATGAAAGATGGGTAAATATAACGATAAATTAGAAGAGATTAAACGATTGGTAGGTCGACTACAAAAGGAAGCTCCTGAACAGATAGGTGCATTTCACAGTTTTATGGAATCAGTTGAAAAAGAAGGAGGGATGGATAGAAAATCCAAAGAACTGGTCAATATCGGTCTTTCTGTAGCAGCACAATGTGAATGGTGTATAGCGCTTCATGTAAAAGGTGCCTTGGAAAAAGGTGCAACAAAAAATGAAATTATCGAAGCAGCAATGCAGGCTGTGCTTATGCATGGAGGTCCTGCATTGATGTATATGATTCCTGTCGAAGAGGCACTTACTGAATTTGGTGCCAAATAGAGATTTTCTATTTTATGGCTTGACAACATGTCCAACAAACTTAGACATGTTGTCAAGAATCTTACCGCCTTTTCTAAAACCGATACCACATGACTCATACGCATAGAAGAGGCCGGCCTGATAGCTGTTGCCTTCGATGTCCGATGGAAGTTCGACATACTCCTGAAAGACCATTTTATGGCTGTCGTAGGCACCTTCTTCTTCCCCTTCAATAAAACTGCCGTGTTCATCGAGAATACGGACACTCTCACCTTCACGCCCAAAGACCGGTTTTTGCACCATGCGTTCCGTACCAAGCGGTTCAAACGAGGTTTCGAGCAGCAGTGGATGATCGGGGTAGAGTTCCCAAAGGATCGTCAGCAGTCCCTTGCTCTGAAAGAGCAGGGTGTAGGCAGGGTTGAAAATGATCGCTTTCTGGTTTTTGACAATGTTGGTCAGCATCATTGCCAAATCCGGTTCTTCGAGGGCAATATCTTCCCACGGAATGAGTTTAAACCAGAGTTCGTACTGCTGCTCTTTGAAGAAAATACCCTCTTTTTCATCAAATTCCACTTCATCGATGTAGGCAAACTCTGTCTTATAGCCGGCTTCAGTGGCAATATGCTGTAACAGTCTGACGGTATTTTCCTCTTCACTGTTGCCGCGAATTGACGTGAAAAGAAATTTCCACCCTTCATAGCGTGTTTCAAAGTCTGAAACATCTTCACTGAGCGTTACAAGGCGTTTGAAATTATCCAGCAGTGCTTCGTAGACACCGTTGAACTGCGCGGTCTCTTCCATATCGTTTTGCTTGAGCATTGCCCACTGGACAATGGCCGTTTCGAAGAGGGCGGTGGGAGTGTCTGCATTGAACTCGAGCAGTTTGATGGGTTTGCCGTCAATACCGCCTGCAAGGTCAAACCGGCCGTAGAGGTGCCAGTGGATGTCATTCTCCCAGCTTTCGGTAATAAGCTCTACAAGGTTAAAAGGGATGCCTATTTCATGAAAGAGGTTGTTGTCAATGACATGCTGTGCCGCTTCGATGAACATTTCATAGAGCGTATTGCCTGCATGATAGTAAGCTTCGGCTTCTTTGGGTGTGAGAAGTACCAGTTTGTCTGAAACATACGGTGTCTCGTCACTGTCTGTGTGCCAGACAAAGCCGAGTGACTCAAGATAGTCAGGGGTCAGTGGTGTGACTTGAAGAAGTTTGACCATACTCAACCGCCGAAGAAGCCGCCGCTTCTTGAAGTGCTCTTTTTGCCGCCGAAAAAGCCGCTGCGTTTGCTTGTGCTTTTTCGTGCTTTACTGAAGCTGCTTTTACTGCGCTGATAGGTCGAGGGTGACTTGTAGCCCGCTTTACGGTTGTTCTGGTAGTTTTGGTTGCCAAAGAGTCTGCTGCCGATCCACGAGCCGATAATGGCACCCGCAGCAGAGGCAAGAATGGCTTCTCCAAGCCCCATACCGCCCTGCATCTGTGCCTGAGCATCCGGTTGGGTCAAAGGGGATGTGCCGTTGTCTATTTTGGCAGCCTCCTGCTTGACGAGGGCATCCATCTCCTCTTTGGTCAGTACTTTTTCCGTACCGTCAAGTTTTTTGAGGATAATGCGTGTTTCATCGGACGGGAATTCGTCTTTGATCTTGTATTTGCCTGGTGCTGTTTCTTCGATGACGACAAAAGCGCCTTTGGCCTGAGGCTGTTCCTGTGACGTTTTTTGTTCACAGCCGGTCAAACCTGTTACAAGCAGGGCGCCTACACCTGTCAGTGCTACGGTAGAGAGTGTTCTAATGTATTTCATTGTCTGTTTTCCTTATGAAAATGATAAGTGAATTGTTATAGAAGTATCATAGCGAAAAAGAGGTTAATAGGGGAAAGTGTTTTGCAGGAGGGAAGACTCCTGCACTGAAAAAAGGGGAGAAAAGAGTGTTAGTCCATCTGCTTTCGGAGGAATGTCGGTACATCAAGAATGTCTTCATGATCCCCGTCATAACCGACAACTTTGCGGCCTGCCAGTGTATTGATGGTATTGATGCTATTGGTGTTGCTGCCAAGCAGTGTTTCCTGTTTTTTGATCGTTGTCGGTTCAGGAATGGCATTCTTGTCTTCAAAGCCGGTTGCAATAATAGTAATTCTTACTTCATCGATCGCCATGTCAGGGTTGGTTGTCGTTCCGAAGATTACGGAAGCATCCTCGTCAGCACTCTCTTCGACAATGCTCATTGCTTCGCCGATCTCCATAATAGGATAGTCTGGGTGGATATCGAAATGAACCAGTACACCCATCGCACCGTCAATAGAGATATTGTCAAGCAGTGGTGACTCGATGGCTGCTTTGGCCGCATCATATGCTGCGTTGGTACCGGCGCTGTAGCCTGTACCCATCAGTGCGAGACCTCTGTGACTCATAACGGTCTTGACATCGGCAAAGTCAAGGTTGATATCGTTGTCACCGTGAGAGAGGATCACTTTTGAGATACCGCCGACAGCCTGTGCCAGAATGTCGTCTACCATACGGAAACTCTCTTTGATACCGAGATTTTTCTCAACGATAGAGAGGAGTTTTTCGTTAGGTACAACAATGATAGAATCGCTCTCACGCTTGAGCTCTTCAAGCCCCTCTTTTGCAAGCTTCGTACGTTTGCGTCCCTCGAACTTGAATGGACTTGTAACGATGGAGACAGTGAGTGCACCCACCTCTTTGGCTGCCTGTGCAATAATAGGTGCTGCACCGGTACCTGTACCGCCGCCGAGACCGGCAGAGATAAAGACAATGTCTGAGCCTTCGAGCATCGCTTTAATATCTTCAAAGCTCTCCAGTGCCGCTTCACGTCCTTTTTCCGGTACCATACCTGCACCCAGACCGCGTGTAGCGTTGATACCCAGTTGCATTTTGTATGGTGCCAGTGATGTTTCCAGTGCCTGCGCATCGGTATTGGCAACGATCAGGTCTATACTGTTGATGCCTTCCTGAATCATGTGGTTGATCATGTTTCCGCCACCGCCGCCTACGCCGATTGCTTTGATCTTTGCGCCGTTGGTGTGGCACTTGGTTTCTACGATATCTATTTCGAATTCTTCCATTTCTTCCCCCTTTTTAGTGTTGTATCTTAAAATAACTGTTTGGCCCAGTTGGCAATCTTTTTGAAAGCACTGCTTTTCTCCGCATTGGGATCGGGCAGGTCATCAAATACGATTGTTTCCGGTTTCTCTTCATTTGCCTGTTCCTTCCTTTTGGGAGCAGGAGCCGGCTCTTCTTTACGCTGGTCGGGCTGTTGAAGACGTATGTCCTCGAGATCATCGGTATGTTCTGCTTTCGAGTGGAGCATTTCATTATTGAAATTGATCTCATACTGTGTATGTTTTCCGGCCCTGTAGAGCAGCAGACCCACAACTGTGGAGAATGCGGGATCCTTAAGCTCTTCAAACATCCCCTCAACCTCCTGTGGTCTGCCGATACGTACCGGCATGGCAGGGAAGATGGATTGTGCAAGTTCACGGATGCCTTTGAGTTTGGTCATGCCGCCCGTTAGTATGATACCTGCACCGATCTGTTCTTTGAGCGCGGATTTATCCAGTGATTTTGCAAGGATCATCAATGCTTCTTCGACACGGGCAAAAATGACAGAGTGGACAATTTCCAAAGAGACACCATTTCGGTTCTCTTCATCACCGATGATAGGCAGCTCGATCACTTCGTTGCTTGTTTCGATCAGGTTCCCGTGACGGATCTTGACACTTTCGGCAATCTGTAACGGTGTATGCAGTGCCATGGAAAGGTCATTGGTGATATGGTTGGAACCTACACCGAGGAAGTCGTTGTATCGGATGGAGTTGCCTACATGAATGACAAGGTTGCTGGTCTGTCCGCCAAGGTCGATAACCGCGACACCCAGTTCTTTCTCATCGTCACCCATCACAGCGATAGCCGATGCGTAACCGCTGAGAACGATCCCGTCAATTTCAATGCCGGCAGAGCGTACCGCTTTTTTAAGGTTGGAAAGGTTGGATTTCTGTGTCATGATGATGTTGACATCGACTTCCATACGGCTGGCATTCATACCAAACGGATCTTCAATGAAATCCTGGTCGTCTACCCTGAAGTTGTAGGGAAGTACGTGAATCACTTCATATTCATTGGGCACGTTGGCATTATAGAGCGCTGTCTGCATGACACGGTTGATCTCCTTGATGGAGATGTCTTTATGGGGAATATTGACAATACCTGTAGAATTAAGGCTCTTGGCATAGGCATTGGAGATGGAAACAGTTGCAGAGGTAATATTGCTGCCTGCAATGCGTTTTGCATCACTGACAGCTTTCTTGATGGATTTGGAAGCCAGTTCAATATTGGTGATGGCACCTTTTTTGATACCCTGGGATTTGGTGATACCGTGGCCCAGTATCTGAACCTTGCCGTTATCGATTTCTGCAATGATCGCACAGACCTTCGTAGAACCGATATCGATCGCTAAAACTGTATCACTCAATTCTTGAGTCCTCCCACATAGACTTCAGTCGGATACTTCTTGGCCAGAACCTGAATAAGGTTGGATTCGAAGACCCTCGGTTTGATTGTATTGACAGTTTCCTTGACACGTTCCGTGAGGTTTGTATCAGGAGAGAGGTGCTTTTGCGCCATAATGTCGTAGACTACAACTTTATTTGATAGCCTAATAATACCCTTTTCTTCTAAAGATGTAAAGAGTTTTTGTAAAAATTGTAAACTTTCCTGTGAATTTAACCCTTTCAGGTTGTCAGCGTCACTCAAAGTGACAAAATCGGAAACGGTCGCATTACTGTCGGCAATGGATTTCAGTTTCTCCTCTGCCAGCGCTGCCAGCGCTTTTTGTTTGGCATCGGTTTCATAAAGTTTTGCCACAAGGGGCTTGGCTTCTTCAAAGGTCATGACTTTGGGTTCAATGACTTTTTCTATCTTTACCGTAACGTATTTGCTGTTGACAACTTTCGGTTTGAGAATGGTACCTGCATCATGCTGCTGAATCTCACCCCAGATATCTTTTGAGAGCGTAGGGTCGTTCAGGGGCAGTGTCACGCTTTCGTCAGCATCCTGTTTGCCTTTTTTGAAGGCAATGTAGGCACGCTGTGCCGTCTTTTTCGTTTTTTTGATTTTGAGGTCTTTTTCAACCTTGTCTTTTGCTTCCTCGAAGGTCAGCTGTTTGCCGCTTTGGTCAATGTAGTTGAAACTGTTGGTATCGAAGAATGTTTTGAGCTCTTTTTCGTCTACCGGTGTGTTGCTGCTGTCGGTCCAGAGCAGGGAGAGGTTATACTTTTTCGGCGTTTTGAATTCGGTTTTGTGTGCTTCCCAGAATGCTTTCAGTTTGTCTTCGTCAAGTGCCGGATTGACATCGTCAAGCGAAAGAACTTCATATTTGAACTTGTCAGCGACATTCAGTGCCGAGCCGATGGTTTCCTCTTCAAGCGGAAGACTTTCAACGTTAAGGAGTGTCAGAAGCTTGTTGATGGTCAGCTCGTCTCTCAAACGTGCTTCGAAATCTTTGGCTTTCATGCGGCGGTTTTTGAGGAACATGTTGTAAATGCTGCGGTCAAATTTGCCGTTTTTTTGAAATGCCTTGATCGATTCCAGTGTATGGGCAAGTTCATCGTCAGAGACAATGACACCGAGTGTCTTGGCATAGTTGAGCAGTCTCGCCTGCGTTTCAAGTGTGGCAAAAGCTTGCTGTACCAGACCCATCTCTTTTGCCTTCTTCTCGTCAAACTGCCCTTTGAACATTTCGTTGTAACGGGCATACAGGTCGCTATAGGCCTGGTTGAGTTTTGCCTGTGTGATTTCAATGTCACCGACTTTTGCCACATTGCCTGCTTTCCCGCCGAAGTTATAGCTTCCCCAGCCTACGAAACCGGCACCAATGAACGCGATGGTCGCGATCCAGATGGTCCATACAAGATATCGGTTGTGTTTCTGCATCCAACTTATCATTTTTTTATCTGCCTTCTATGCTAAAATTTGTATAATATTTTAGTCAACTTGTGGTTAATACCAATTGAAAAAAGGATATTCCGTAGTGAACAGCCGTAACATAGAAATGATGAACAGAGACCTTGAAGTGATCTGGCATCCCTGTACCCAGATGAAAGACCATGAAAGCCTGCCTCTTATCCCGGTCAAATCGGGGAAAGGGGTATGGCTTTATGATTTTGAAGGCAATGCCTATATCGATGCGATCAGCTCATGGTGGGTCAACCTTTTCGGGCATGCAAACCCCTATATCAACAACAGGATCAAGGAGCAGGTTGACACACTCGAACATGTACTGCTGGCAGGGTTTACCCATGAACCTGCCATTGAACTTGCACACAGACTGGTTGCTGTGACACCGGAAACACTTCAGAAAGTTTTCTATGTTGACAACGGATCGAGTGCGATCGAGGCTGCACTGAAGATGAGTTATCATTGTCACCGCAACAACGGCAAAAACAAATCACTCTTTCTCTCGTTGACAAACTCCTATCACGGAGAGACCATAGGTGCGCTCTCCGTGGGTGATGTAGCGCTTTACAAAGAGACTTACGAACCGCTTTTGATAGCGAATGTGCAGGTGCCTGTTCCGAAAGATCAGACTCCTGAAGCTGCCAAAGAGGCGTTGAAAGCACTTGAAACAATGCTTGAGGCTCGTGCCGGTGAGATTGCAGCATTTATCATTGAACCGCTGATCCAGGGGGCGGGCAGCATGCATATGTACCACCCTGACTATCTTGTCGGTGCGAGACGGTTGACACAACAGTATGACGTGCACCTCATTGCCGATGAGATCATGACAGGGTTTGGGCGTACCGGCGAAATGTTCGCCTGTGAACATGCCGGTATATCACCTGACTTCATGACGCTTTCCAAGGGGTTGACAGGTGGTTATCTGCCGCTCTCGGTAGTGATGACCACTAATGAGGTTTACAGTGCGTTTTACTGTGACTATAATGAGTACAAAGCTTTTTTGCATTCTCACAGCTATACAGGGAACCCGCTTGCCTGCAGTGCGGCACTGGCGACACTGGAGCTTTTTGAAAAGGATAATGTGATTGAAGCAAACAGAGAAAAGTCACGCTATATCGCACAAAAACTTGAACGTTTCAAGAAGCTCGACAATGTTGCTTCTGTACGTCAACAGGGTATGGTCGCCGCAGTAGAGCTGAAAGGCTATGACCCCCGTGAACGTATTGGCCTGGAAGTGTACCGTTACGGGCTTGAGCATGGTGTGCTGCTGCGTCCGCTTGGGGCGGTTGTCTATTTTATGCCCCCCTATGTTATTACCAAGCAAGAGATCGATACGATGATGGATGTCGCCTATGAAGGCATTAAAAAATTAGAAATTAGAAATTAAAAAATGGAATGGGAAGGGAAAGGCTATTTTCCAAACAGCTTTCCAAGGAATCCTTTATTGGCTTTGCTGAGACGTTCGTAGTGTGCTTTGGCACGTTTGATGCCGCGTTCCATCGCTTCTTTGTAGAGTGCCTGGGCACGTTCCTCATCCGCTTCTACCCCGATACCATGCTCATAGAGCTGTGCAAGGTCACAGATGGCTTCGGGGTAATCGTCATCCATTGCCATACGGTTGATGAGGGTAAATGCTTCAGGGAGATTCTGTTCGAGTATATCTCCTTTAAAGAGAGCACGTGCGAGTATGAACTGGGCATAGGGGGAATGGGTGGCAGCAGCGATAAGCAGCAGTTGTGCAGCTTCGGCTTTCTCTCCCTCTTTGCTGCGTTGCATGATCGTTTCTATCAGTGCTTCAATTTCCGCTTCTGTGTAGCCTTCCGCAGCGATTTTCTGCAGCCATGTATTAACCGAGTCATAAGAGCGTGACGGAAGTTCAACCGGCGGATACTGTGTGAGCATATTTTTGAATTTTTGGTCGATATAGGGGAGCGGATCGTAATATGTTACCGCGTCACTTGTCTCTTGATTTTCAATAGGTTCTGCTTTGGAGTGCTCCCCGTCTGGAACGACCGATTCCGGTACTGTCGGATTTTCGAAGTCGGCGTGCTCACTCTCAACCTTGTCATCTGTCTGTGTATCATCACTCTCCTCAGGCAGCGGATCCGGAAAAGCTGATTCGTTATGAAAAAAATCATCTTTTTCAATCACTTCTGTGTAGTTGAAGTTCTCTGTTTCATTTCTGTTTTCAAAGAAATCATCCTCCCCTTCTGCAAGCCGTGTCTGTTGAATGTAAATATTGCCCTGTAGAATATCATCACTTTGAAGATTCAGCAGGGAATCGTAATCGATCTTTTCTTCTTTTTCTGGCAAAGGTATATCAAGGGTATCTGTATTGTCCTCAAACGCTTCAATGTTAACGATTTCATTGGCCTGTTTTGGTGTCTCTTTTACCGGTATTCTGAAGAGGTCGAACTCCTCAATAATGGCTTCGTCTTCTTCAGGTGTCTGTATCTCATCTTGAATGGTACGCTGTAAAATAGTTTCAGGAGGGGTTTCGATATATTCTGTGATCAAAGGGAGTGTCTGGGCATAGTTCTCTGCCTGCAGCCCATGTAGAATTTCCTGGATTTTTCTATCGGTCTTCAGAGGAGCGAGTTTCAGCATTTGAAGCTGTATGGTTTCCTTGTCTCCAATAGAGATGGCAAGCTTGATAATACTTAAACGTTTTTGGGTCTGGTTCATAGGCTTGTCCTGAAGAATGTATGTAGATGGAAAAAGTATAACGAAACTTTGCTTTACCCTCCTGTCAGCATGATGCCGGTTTTGTCCTCTGTCAGTTTATGCGTAATGGGTAGCAAGAACATTGTCAATACGTTCAATCACGTTTGCAATTTCTTCCGGGTAACGTGATAGTTCCTGTACCGTTTCCGGTTTCAGTATCATCCCTTCGTCAATATCATCGAGCATTGTCAGATAGTGCATGAGCAGGTCACGTTTTTGGGCACATTCCTTGCACATGTAGAGGCTTTCACAAATGCTGTCGTTGAGGTGGACATAGGCATGTTCAGTTGCATCGATGACAGCACGCAGATATCTGGTTTGGCTGAGGTCATCAATATTTAAGTCTTTCCCCACTGCCACTTGAATCATTTCAAATTTTGCTTTAATGGTTTCGATCATATTTTTTGTATCCATGAATACTCCCTCCTGTAAACGATAATATGTTTTTATTTTATCGTCAGAAAAGTGTAACGGGAAAATACTTAATTAAAAATAAATTTATGAATTAATTAAAGGTTATTGCTTAGTGCAATCAGTCTGCATGAGTTTTCCAGTATGGCGATCTTTTTGGCCATTTCGGTGATGTCTCTGTCATAGGCGATCAGGCCAAATCCTTTGATTAGCAGAAGATGGGCATCATTTTTGAGAAAAAAGCGTGAGACTTCGTAAGGGGCACGTTCAATCCAGTCATCAAAGTTTTTAGGGTCGTAAACAATGACTTCCCCAAGTATCTGCTTGCCGTAATAGTCCTGCGGCGAGACTTTTCCATGGCGAAGAGAGAAGGCGGTAGCATAGGGCGGCATGGTGTAGCTGACATATTTGGCGTTGGGGATGCTTTCGTAAATGTGTTCATGAATATGCACGTCACTGTTGGCAAGACTCCATCGGTAGTCACGTTTTTGGCAGTCGAGCCGGACAAGGGACTCTTCTGTCACCTTGTTGAGTATGGTGTCTTTGGAGTTGATGATAAAGCCGTTGGCCGTGACCCTGGCTGAGATGGAACCGTGAAAGACGCCGAAGAAGTTTTTTTCAAACAGGGAGTGGGAAATACGCTGTATATCTTCAATGAGATGCTTGTCCATACCGGGGCAACCTTTGTTAGGATTATTTTGCTATTATAACGGTTAAATTAGAAATTAGAAATTAGAAATTAGAAATTTTGGAAATAATGGTGTGGGGTGTTGTGTACCACAGGCACTTCCTTTGGTCGCCCTCACAATGCCATTTTCGTTTGTAGTCGGATAAAGATACAGGCGCTATAGAGATGAAGGGAAGATAGGTGGAAAGTCCGCATATACCGGTACTGCTTGAAGAAGTACTTGAAAGTTTTGAAGGAGTGCCGGAGGGATATTTTGTCGACTGTACTCTGGGGTATGCCGGGCACAGCAGTGAAGTGCTGGGGCGCTATCCGCATTTAAAGCATATAGGTATTGACCGTGATGAGGAAGCATTGGCTTTTTCAAAAAAGCGGCTTGCATCTTTTGCAGAGAGGAGTACACTTTACAAAGGTACCTTTGCAACGGTAATTCCTACCCTTGAAGAAGCTCCTGTTACCGCATTGCTGGCCGATTTTGGCGTCTCTTCTCTGCAGCTTGACAAAAAAGAGCGCGGTTTTGCCTTTGATGCGCAAACACTTGATATGCGTATGGATGCCTCTGCCCCGCTGAGTGCCTATGAGGTGGTCAACACGTATCCTAAAGAGAAGCTCGAGTATATTTTTGACGCATATGGCGAGGTACGTTCCTACCGAAGATTGGCAGCAGCTATTGTGGATGCACGTGCAAAAAAGCCTGTTGAGAGTGCCAGAGAGTTGAGTAGTATCATTGAAACAGTGATGCCCAAAGGAGGCAAGATACACCCCTCGACCCTCCCTTTTCAGGCGATCCGTATTGAAGTAAATAATGAACTTGGTGAGATCGAAGGGCTGTTGGATGCCATTGAAGCAAAACATTTTGAGGGGGAAGTAGTATCGCTCATTACCTTCCATTCTCTCGAAGACCGTCTTGTGAAAAAACGTTTTAAAAAGTGGTCTACCGGATGTATATGCGATCCGCAGGCAATGCGTTGCACCTGCGGAGGAAACCATGCCCTTGGAAAACCGCTTTCGCGAAAACCGGTCACCGCTTCCAAAGAAGAGCTGAAGCGTAATCCGCGCAGCCGTTCGGCAAAGCTTCGAAGTTTCCGTTTTGGAAAGGGAAGCTGAGATGGCATCTTCCAAAAAGAAGCCCAAAGCACCCAACGGCATTACAATGGGAATGCTCAGTGTCATTGTGATGGGGATGGCCATCGTTTTGATACTGGCACTGATCAAGATATATCTGAGCAATCAGATCTATTATGAGAGCAAGAAGGTCAACAAGCTCTACCGTCAGGTGGAAGCACTCAAGGCCGAGAACAAGATTCTCAAACAGCATGTCGAAGCGCTCAAGTTCAAAAACCGTGTTACCGACACCATTTTTGTCATAGAAGAAAAATAGCATGATACGGGGATTTGTAAAGTTCGCAGTCGAACGTCCGATACTCAACCATATTCTCATGGTATTTATGCTGATCATGGCAGTGTTTGCGTATCAGAATATTGCCAAAGAGATCTTTCCTGCTTCGACACTGGATGAAATATCTATTACCGGCGGGTATGTAGGGGCGAGTGCAGATGTGCTTGACAAGATGGTGGTCGAACAGATAGAGGACGAACTCAAAAGTCTCTCCGAGATCGATACGATCTATACCACCATTCAAAACGGTATGTTTACGATAGAGGCAGATATCAAACCCGGCAATGACAAACAGCTGGTACTCTCCGATGTCAAGGATATTATTGCCAATACCAGACGCGACCTGCCTTCAGATATGGATGAACCTGTTGCCAAAGTGGTGGTGCATGACTATCCGCTGCTGCTGGTGGCCATCTCCGGTGATGTACCCAAAGAGAGGCTGCTCGATGTCGCGGACAAGCTCAAAAGCGAGCTTGCGCTCATCAAAGATCTCAGTGGTATTGTCATACGCGGTGATGCGGATGAAGAGGTACTCGTTACCCTCGACCAAAAGAAACTCGATGCCTACGGCCTCTCCAAAACAGCAGTCTATCAAGCAATCAGTCAGATCGCTTCCATTTTCCCCGCCGGTACCATTGATGCCGCCGGCGATCACCTTTACATCTCTACGATAAACGGAGAGAAGTCAGCCAAGGCCATTGATGATATTTTGCTGGGCATCAACGGCAAACATGTCCGACTCAAAGATATCGCCACGGTACGCATCGGTCTTGGCGATCCTAAGCAGATTTCACACTTTAACGGCAAACCCAATATTTCTTTGAATATCAATAAAACCAAAGAAGGCAATGCCATTGCTTTGAGCAAGCAGGTGCGGCAGGTACTCAAAGCCTATTCGAAAAAATATAAAGATATTACATTTGAAGCCTATACCGACACTTCTGTATGGGTCAAAAACCGTCTGAATCTTGTTTCTTCGAACATTCTTTTTGGACTTATTCTTGTTTTTTCCGCACTCTTCCTTTCGGTCAATGCACGCATTGCATGGGTCGTTGCCATTGGTATTCCAACCTCCTTTTTTATTACGCTCATTGCAGCAGATGCCATCGGTTACAGCCTTAATATGCTTACGATGCTGGGTGCGCTTATTGCCCTTGGGATGCTGGTTGATGAAGCCATTGTTGTAGCTGAGAACATTTACCGGCATCTGGAAATGGGCAAGTCTCCCAAAGAGGCGGCTATTGACGGAGCGGTAGAGATGTTCCCCGCTGTCTTGACGGCGACACTTACAACTGTATTCGCATTTTTGCCGTTGCTGATCATGAGCGGGAAGATGGGGATGTTCATGCAGGTGTTGCCGGTGATGATCTCTATTTTGCTGCTCTCTTCTCTCTTTGAGGCATTTTATTTCCTTCCGTTACACGCAAAAGAGTTTTTCAGTATCGGCAATGTGAAAACCATGCAAAACCATGAGGGCGGCTGGAAGCGTTTTGTTGCTGCTTATAGCCGTTTTCTTGAAAAACTGCTGATACACAAGTGGCGATCGCTGATACTCCTTGTACTCTTTATTGTGATGGCAACGATAGGCATGATGAAGGTCACGAAATTTCAACTTTTCCCGGAGTTTGATGCACAGCAGATCTATTTGAACGGCAAAGTGGATATCAACCATGACCTGCGTGAGACAGAGACGTATGTCACACAGATTGAAAAAGCGTTGCTTAAACGCCTGAAGAAAGAGGATGTTGATTCTGTCACATCAGTCATTGGGTTCAAGTTCAATCCAGATGCGAGTTTCGAAGTGGGGGACAACCTCTTTCAAATCTTCATCAACCTGCATGAAAAAGCACCTGAAAACTTCTTTGACCGCTACATCAATCCCATCTTTTCACTTGAATATGATGACAGTGACATGATACGCCGCCGTAAAGCCCAGGAGATCGTCAAAGAGATACAAAAAGAGGTAGTGGACAAGTTCCGGAAGATCAAAATCAATGAAAAACTGCTCTATGAAGAGTTTAACATTTATGTGCAGCAGGCAGGTATTGTCAGTCATGATATCGAGATAGGTTTCAGTGCAGATAATGAAAAAAAGATGCTCTCAGCCCTGCACAGTGTCGAAAAAGCCCTTTCCAAAATAAAAGGAGTGGAAGACATCTCTGACAATGCCAACGAGGGAGAACGGGAGTTGAAGCTGCGTGTGAACGAATACGGGCAGCATCTCGGCTTTAGTGAGAGCTATGTGGTCAATGTTCTCCGCGGTGCCTTTTTGAAAGCGGAGTATGGCAAGATGTTCAATGCCAAAGGGCTGATACGTATCCGTATCGAAGATGCCTACAAGAAAAAGCAGGGCGCGCTTGGAGATTTCCGGCTAACGACACCTGATGGGCAGCAGATGGTGAGGCTCAAAGACATTTGTGACTTTTACTACCAAAAGCGTTTTGTCAAGATATTTAAAGAAGATGGACAAAAGGTACGTTCACTCTTTGCCCGTGTCGACAAGCATCGTATTACCCCTTCGGAAGTGATGAACCAGATCCGTCCGATGCTTGACACACTTGAAAACGCCGGTGTCAAAGTTATTATCAAAGGGGAAGAGAAAGAGAACCGTCAGATCAAAAAAGAGATGGCTGAAGCGGCTGTGATCGCTGTCTTTCTTATTTTCCTGACGCTGGTATGGATGTTCAACTCGGCCATACTGCCGCTGATCATTCTGTCGACCATTCCGCTGTCGGTACTCGGGGCACTGGTAGGCACCAAACTGATGGGCATCCATATGACGCTTCCTGGTATTATGGGCATCATCGGGCTTGCAGGAGTGGTGGTCAATGACGGGCTGATCATGCTTGACTTTATCAAGGGCAGTAAAAATTACGCTGAAATATCCCACAAAGCGGGTATGCGTCTGAGACCGATCATTCTTACGTCGGTAACAACCGTACTGGGGCTCTCTTCTCTCATGTTCTTTGCCAGCGGGCAGGCACTCATTTTACAGCCAATGGCAGTTTCTCTCGGTTTCGGTATTGCCTGGGCGACAGTACTGAATCTTTTCTATGTACCGCTTATGTATGCGGTGATCTATCGGGTACGCAGGCGTCAAGATTGAGCATCTCTGCATCAATGTAGGGGCACTGGGCAAGGAAACGGTCAAGACTTCCTCCCGGTTGCGAAAACTGACCCAGATAATAACAGCTTACTTTTTGTGTAGCAAATGTATCAGATAATAAAGTATTCCGTTCTATGGCAAATGGTATTGTTGTGCCATAATAATCTACTTCTGATCCGATCTGTTCAAAGTGAGCCTTCTGCCAGCGTAGCAGACGTGCCAGAGAAGGTTCCATAATAGCAAAAATCATTTTAAAAGGGTAGATCTGCGCAGTGATCCTGGTACCGATCATTAGCAGCAAAGAGAGATGGATCCTGACCCATTGGGCACTGTGTTTTGACTCTTTTGGAAGGTTGGCAGAGAGGGCAAAGCGTGAAATCTCGCATACCGGCAGTGCCGCTTTCAGTTCGGCAATGCGTGACGCATGGCTGTAGTGTTCCATGGGCATCTCTTTCAGCGGCGTTGCATCGTTAATAAAAAAGACGCGGATAGTACCGACGTACCGACCGCTTTTTGGGTGTTGGAGCAGATAGATGAATGCCTGTGCATCACTCTCATCCCAGGCAAAACGTTCCTCATCTTCAATGCTTCCAAAGTTTCGGTACTTTTCCAACAGCACTTCTTTTCGCAGTGCTTTGACCGCATCGACATGTTCCTCTGAGGTTGCCAGTACCAGTCTGTAGGTTTGGGTCATGAATGCATAGGCTTCATGATCAAGCATGATTACTCCTTGTCTGTTTGGTATACAGGGATATTCCTATGTATCCACATGGGGCAGATGGGTTATTTTGTCACTTTGGGTGTGCAAAATTAGGGGATATTTATGGCTATTACTGTATTATTTGTGAATATTGTTGCTATTATTACTACTGTTACTGCATGATTATAATTGAAATAGTATAAAAGTATTATGATGGATATTCCAACAGAATGTCTGTAAAGGGTACAGGATGATCGACAGACCGCAAAAGCAGCAGCGTAAACATTTTTTTCTATGTATGCTGGCCATAGGATTTTTGTCTATGCAAATGCTTCACGGTGAAGCTATGGATACGTTGCTGAAGGAGTATAAAGACAAAAATGACCTGAGTCAGAGAACTATTGACGAAAACAAAGGTCATCTTATTCTTTTTACGCGGGACAGACTGGAGCGGATGCATGCCAAAACATTGAAAGATGTATTGAAAATGACACCGTTCATTTATTACCATGAAAACCGTTATGGGTTACCTGATCCTCTGACCTCAAGTTTATTCGAACCTTACAGAAGTAATTTTATCCGTCTGTTTATTGATGGCGTCGAGATCACACAGGGATGGCTTGGCAGCGGAGTGGTACTGTATGGTGACATGGACATCAATTTTGCAGACCATATAGAGTTCTACTATATGACACCCTCTCTTGAAACTTCGGTCGAACCGGCATATATGACCATATTTATCTACTCGAAAGAACCCGAACAGGACAGCGGTACTTCACTTGATGTACTTGCAGGAAGCCGGGGATACAATGTACAGGATGTCAATTACGGCGGCAAAGAAAACGGTGTATCCTACATGCTGAATGTTTCCAGAACGCAGGAGAAGCGTGAACGTATTGACAATGGTACGGAGCATCCGCTCAAACGTGACTTTGAGCGTCTTCAACTCATGGGATATGCCAAAACCGACACGCAGACATTTCACATTCAGCTGATGCAAAAAAACACAGATGCACTTGCCGGCCTCAGTATGGATGCAACGCCTGAAGTATCAGAAATTGATTATCAGAATATTCATCTGGATTACCGCTACAAGTTTGCATCATACTGGCAGCTGCAGTTTGCCTATGATATGTTGAATACGGATATACGGATGTCAGACGACAACCCGTTACTCTATTCAGGGGTGTTGCTTGGAAATGATTTTTACGGCAAAAGCAAAAACAGTACCTATAGCGGTGAATTGACCTATACCCGCCAATGGGGGAATCACAGGATCGCAACCGGTATCAAAGGACGAATCAAAAAGCTTGACTATTTCAAGGAAAAACGTGTAGGTAACGTACCTTTGATATTTGATCGTGAGGATATATGGTCCGTATTTTTCCAGGATCAGTACCACATTTCAAAAAACAAACTTTTGAATGTCGGTGTAGAATACAGCCGTATCTGCCGCAACAGCCCGAGAGCGAACGATGATGATCTTTTACAAATACGCCTGGGCTACATTTACAGTGGTGAAAAGTGGCGTTACAAAGCTTACCTTTACCGTTCTATGTTTGCATTGGATCCTTTTTCTACAACTTTGAACCTTTCAACTTTCAACCTGCACAAAGATCCGCATACGCTACAGAAAACATGGGGAGTGACGCAGGAGCTTGGGTTTGATGGGGAACACTACAGCGCGAATGTGATGCTCTTTCTGTTGCAGGACAAAGATGGACTTTTACAGAACGGCGGTGACGGCAATACCAGATATCTGACAACTGTTTTTCAGTACAACTACAGATTCGACCTTGAAAACAGGATGGATCTGCAACTCTACTATGCCAACTACAAAGATATTTTTACCTTGGATCGGCTGGAGGATTACAGCGGATATCTTACGTTTTCAAATACCTATGGGCAATTTGATTTCTATAATGGTGTTGTGTGGCATCAAAATAGCATTGATGACAAAAACTACTTTGATTGGACCAGTTCTGTTAGCTGGAACATCCATGAAAATCTTACCCTGACACTTAAAGGGGAAAACCTGCTTGACAAGGCAAAAAAAACCGACCTGTACAGGATTGACCCTGCCACAGGAACGCTGATGCCTCCACTGAAGATTTCTCCCATAGACAGACGGGTCAGCATTGAACTGGAGTATCTGTTTTGAAACGGTTGATACTCTTCCTGTTTCTTAGTGCATACGGACTCCTGTATGCTATGGACATCAAGAGTACCCTGAAAGTGTATAATAAACTTTTTTCAATACTTGTACCTAACAAGCAGACAGTACATGTCTATGTGGATGATCCGGACTACCGCGAGATCTTTTCCAAAGCAGACAATATTGCATTTGCCAGAGATATTGGAGAAGCAGATTTTGTGTTGGTAACAGATCCATCCATATTAAGGCAATTCCAAAGCTGGAAGCAGACCCATCCTCACACTTCAGCAATTCTTTTTGCGACAAAATACAGCCTGCTTGAGGCGAACAAGGATGTTGTAGGTGCACTGTACTGGCGAAAAGGACGCCCGCAGCTTCTTTTTCTCTTACCGAGGCTGAAAGCGCATCATATCCGGCTTCCGGATGAATTTTCAAACTATGCGGTACCATCATTATGAGACAGGGCAACCGTACCAGCATTTATATTCTTGTGATTATCGGGGCGATGCTGCTGTTTGTCTTTTACCTCCAGCACACCATTTCTGAAAATACCCAAAAACTTAAAGCACTTGAAGTAGAGAAAGCGCGTGAATTTGCCGGAAAGATAGAACGCTATATGAAAGCGGAGGTGAAGGGAAAAGATTTACTGGATGTGTTACGGACAGATCCGGAAAAAAGAAAAGAGTTGAACCGGGTACTGCATGCGTTTCTTACCAAAGAATTCCAATATATATTTCTGTTGACGAAAGACAGACAGGGACACTACCGTTTTGTGCTTGATGCCTCTTTGGAAGATCCTGTAGCCTATAATACGCTGTTTTTCCCCAACAATCCCGCTTTTGATGAGGTGTATCGTACAGGAAAACCGAAAATTATCAGAGAAAAGAAAAGTATGGAAGAGATATGGCTCTCTCTGCTCTATCCGATACGCAGTCAAGGCAAAACAGAGATGCTGATGGTGATCGATCTCTCCAAAGCCTACAGTCAGAGCCTAAGCAGTTTCAATGCACCGCTTATACGCATTGCCAAACTGATGCAGGGCTTTTTGCTTTTAAGTATTCTGTTCATGGGCTACCTGATGCTCAGTTACAACCGTCTTCAAAAACAGCTTTATCATGACCCGCTGACCGGTGCGTATTCCAAATATTATCTCAACACCTTTTTTGACTCCAATAGACTTGACAGGTATGATCTTATTATGATCGATATCGATGAGTTCAAATCGGTCAATGCACGTTTCGGATACGATGCCGGTGACAGTGTACTGAAATCGTTTGTTTCTGCCATTAAAGGAAAACTGCCAAAAGGTGCCAAGCTTGTCAGAAGCGGCGGTACAGAATTTTTGGTAATCATCCCAAAAGAGGGGAAGATTGAAACAGTTTCCAAAGCATTGTTTCATCTCCTGAAACGAAAAAAATATCTGTTTGATGATGAAGTCTTTACCTTAACGGTTTCCATGAGTGTATTGGAAACACCCAACGGAATGTACTCACTGCAAAAGGCCGAACGAATGCTCGATGAACGGATGCTGGAAATCAAAAATCTCGGAAAGAACGGACTGCGTTTTATTGGTGGTGATAAAGAAGAGATCGGCTATTTTACGCTCGATCAGGTGCGTACCATGCTTGAGGCAGAAAAACTGTTATGCCTGTATCAGCCCGTGATTGATACCAAAACCGGAGAAACAGTCCGCTATGAGGCGCTTGTCAGGCTGATCGATCCGGAAAATCCGGATGTATTGATCGCACCGGGACAGTTTATGGATATTATCAAGGGAACAAGCCAGTATCTGAAGCTGAGCAAACAGGTGCTGAAAGAGGTTTTTGGAACCCTTCTTGCATATCCGAAACTGCATGTATCTGTTAACCTTGACCTGAATGACCTTTACAATGATGAAGTGATGACAATGATCACGACTGAACTGAAAAAACATGCCGGTATTGCGCACAGGCTCAGCTTTGAGATTTTGGAAGAGCATGAAATTAAAGACTATACACGGGTGCAGACTATTTTCCGACAGTTGAAAACATATGGGTCTCAAATCGCTATCGATGATTTTGGCAGCGGCTTTGCCAATTATAACCATGTGCTGTATCTTGATATCGATGTGCTGAAGGTAGACGGCAGTCTTATCCGGGAATTGCTGGAAAATCCTGAGCGTACAGAAAAACTGTTACATTCCATTAAAGTACTTGCCGACAGTTTCGGATGTGCACTTGTTGCCGAATTTGTTTCCGAAGAGCGTATATACAAGCATATCCAGGCTATTGGCTTTGAATATGCGCAGGGGTATTATCTTGGAAAACCTGAACCGATTGAATACTACGAAGGTTCATTAAAATAATTTGGCTATAATTATCACCTTTTAACGCAAAGGAGACAGGGTGCTAAGTGCCGTTGAGAGAAAGATAGAACAGTTTGTTGCAGAGTTGAATGACAAAGAGGTGGAAAGACTGTATGCCAAGCTGCCTCACGGCAAGCGGCTTCGTGCCAAGCTTATTCTTAAAATTGCAGGAGAGAAACTTCCCGCAATCAAAACAGCCGCAGTGGTTGAAATGATCCATGCTGCAAGTCTGCTGCATGACGATGTGATCGATGATGCCGATATGAGACGTGCCAAACCTTCCCTGAATGCTCTTTATGGCAATAAAACGGCCATCATGCTCGGAGACATTCTCTACTCCAAGGGCTTTTTCGAACTTAACAATATTTCTGCGGAAGTTGCCAGGCTCATCTCCAATGCGGTTACACAGCTGAGCCTTGGAGAGCTTAAAGATGTGTCGCTCTCCAAAACATTCAATACAGACAAAGCCCTTTACCTTGAAATGATTTATCAGAAAACCGCATCGCTTATCGAAGCGGCAGCGGGAGCTGCGGCGGTACTGGCAGGCAAGCCCAAAACACCGTTCATGACCTACGGACGCAATTTGGGACTGGCATTTCAGATGATCGACGATCTGCTTGACATTACCGCCGATAGTGCTACACTCGGAAAGCCGGCGCTGCATGATTTTGTCGAAGGCAAAACGACACTGCCCTACATTTATCTTTATGAAGCACTCGATGAATCGGGCAGAGAGAAACTCAAATCTCTGCATGCCAAAGTACTGAGCCGTGAAGAGCAAAACTGGATCATGGCACAGATGGAAGAGCGGCAGGTATTGATGAAGTGCTATGCACAGGCCAGAGAGCTCATCGATGAAGCGGTCGAACTGATGAATGCACAGGGTGAGGATGCACTCTCCGAGATTGCAATGGAAATGATAGACAGGGAGTTTTGATGTACTACCAGGTAGTAAGTTTTTCCCATAAAAACTGTGATCAGATAATGCGTGAGAAGTTGGCATTTGCCAACCATGAAGAGATGAAAACGGTTCTCGATCAGTTGACGCATTTTGATTTTATTCATGAAGCGTTCATTGTTTCTACCTGTAACCGCGTAGAGATTGTGCTTGCAACCCGTGACAATTTTGCCAGTTATCATGCGGTACTTGGACTGATGAGCCAGAAGAGTGACCTGAACTTTTATGAACTCAAAAGCACGGCACAGCGTTACGATGATGAAGATGCGGTCAAGCACATTTTTACTGTGGTTTCATCACTCGATTCACTGGTTGTCGGTGAGTCGCAAATTACCGGACAGGTGAAAGATGCCTTCAAGTTTTCATTCCAAAACGGTACGGCAGGGCGCAAACTCAACCGTGTCATATCGTATGCTGTCAAGTGTGCGGCAGAAGTACGTAATGCCACAAACATTTCACAAAACCCTATCTCCATTGCTTCTGTTGCCGTGGCACAGGCGCATAAACTCCTCGGAGAAAATATTCAGGGGATGAAGGGCATTGTTGTCGGCGCCGGTGAGATGGGTGTGTTGGCAGCAAAACATCTCCTTCGGGTAGGGTGTGATGTCGTACTTATAGGACGTGACAAAGAAAAGGTAGAGAAGGTGGCCGAGTCACTTGGAGAGAATGTCAAGGCTGACACAATGGAGAACCTTCCCAAGTATATCAACCGCTACCGTCTGCTCTTTTCAGCAACGGCATCGCCTGAGCCTGTCATTACCCAGGCACTCATTGAAAATGAAACATTGCCACGCCACTGGTTCGATATGGCCATTCCGCGTGACATTGCCGATATGGATCTGCCAAAACTGCAACTTTACCGTATTGACGATCTGCGCAGTATTTCCGATGAGAACCATGCCATGCGTCAGGAACAGGCAATCCGTGCGGCTGAAATTGTCGAGCGATACACAGAAGAGTTCTACTCATGGCTGCGGGCGCTTTCCATCGAACCGGTTATCAAGCAGATGCGTGAGCATGTCTCTGCTGCTATCGAAAAGGAGCTGCAGCGTGCGATGAAAAAAGGATTTGTACCTGCCGAATATGAAGCGAATATGCGCAAGATGGCAGAGCAGATGTTCAACCGTTTTCTGCATGACCCGACGATGAATCTTCGGAAATCCTCCACCGAAAAGAAGAATGCCAACTGTATTGAAGCAGTCAAGAAAATGTTCGACATTGACACTGAACATCTTGATTTCAAGCAGTACAAGAACGACCACCACACCAAAGGATATAACGCGTGAGATTTTCCAGACTTTTAGTACCGACAACCAAAGAGACCCCCAACGATGCGACACTTGCCAGCCATATTTTTCTTATCCGCGGCGGTTTCATCCAGTCTGTAGGCGGCAGCGGACTCTACAACTTTCTGCCCCTTGGCAAAAAGGTGCTTGACCGTGTACGCGGTGTAGTCAAAGAGGAACTTGACAATGCCGGCTGTCAGGAGGTGAGCCTCTCGTTCGTTACCCCTGCATCGCTGTGGGAAGAGAGCGGACGCTACGAGAAGTACGGCAAGGAACTGCTGCGCTTCAAAGACCGTAAAGATAATGAGTTTGTTCTCGGCCCTACCCACGAGGAGATGATGGTCAACCTCGTGCGCCAGAGTGTCAAAAGTTACAAGCAGCTGCCTCTGAACCTGTACCAGATCAATCTCAAGTTCCGTGATGAGATCAGACCCCGTTTTGGCTTGATGCGCGGACGTGAATTTCTGATGAAAGACGGTTACAGCTTCCATACGGATGAAGCGGATATGAAGCGTGAATTTAACCTGATGGAAGAGACTTACAAAAAGATTTTTACACGTTTGGGGCTTGAATTCCGTGTTGTAGAGGCCGATTCAGGTGCTATCGGCGGCAGTGGCAGCAAGGAATTCATGGTACTTGCTGACAGCGGGGAAGATACGATTGTTGTATGTGACGGCTGTGACTACGGTGCGAACATTGAAGCGGCAGTACGGCAGGAAAAGCAGTGTGATGCTCCGGCACCGCAGCTTGGAAGCGAAAAAGTGCATACCCCTGATGCCTCAACAATGGAAGAGCTTGCATCATTTTTCAATGTGGATCCTTTCTATCTGGTGAAAACTGTTGCAATGCGTGCGTTGTACGACGAAGGGAAAAGTCAGATCGTGCTTTTTGCGTTAAGGGGATCGGATGAGCTGCAGGAGGTGAAAGCCTGTAATGCCGTTGATGCCAATGAACTTGTCGAAGTGAGTGAAGAAGAGCTTGAAGCAGCAGGACTGGTTCCCGGCTTTATGGCACCGTTCGATACTCCCAAAGAGGTGCGTGTCGTTGTGGACACTACGCTCAAAGGTGCTACCCATCTGATCTGTGGTGCAAATGAAAAAGGGTACCATACAACCGGCAATACGATTGAAGGCGATTTCGCCTACCATGATATTGTTGCAGTACAGGAGGGAGATGCCTGTGCAAAATGCGGTGGTACATTGCGTTACACCAAAGGGATAGAAGCAGGGCACATTTTCCAGCTTGGCACACGCTACTCCGAGCCGCTTGGCTGTACCTTCCTGGATGAGAACGGCAAAGCAAAACCGATGGTAATGGGAACCTACGGCATCGGTGTCAGCCGTCTGCTTGCCGCCATCATTGAGCAGCATCATGATGAAAAAGGGTGCATCTGGACAAAAGAGTCTGCACCGTTCGATCTTTACATTATGGTCTCCAACATTAAAGACGAAGCCCAGCTTGCTTTGGGGGAAGAAGTGTATGAAGCACTGCAGTCTGCAGGTATCGATGTACTTTTCGATGATCGTAAAGACCGCTTCGGTGCGAAGATGAAAGATTATGAACTTATCGGTATTCCTCATGCTGTGATCATTGGGAAAAAGCTCTCAGACGGACTGGTGGAGTTTGTCACACGTGAGGGGATGGTCAAAGAGGAAGTTCCTTCAGAAGAGATCGTCTCTTTTATTCGGGAGAGGTTATGCTGATCTTCATTCTGCTTCCCTACCTCTTTTTGGAGATCTATTTCTCTTTGAAGATGCTTGAAGTCATTGGTGCATTTTGGGCAACGGTGTGGACGATTGCTACCATGATGATCGGCACTGCCCTCATCAAACGTGCTCCCAATACGATTGTAGGCAATATGCAGTCACTGCAACAGGGAAAACTTGATTTTCAGCGTTTTCAGGATGTCAACACTGCGTATTTTCTGGGAGCGTTACTGCTTATTCTGCCCGGTGTTTTCAGTGATTTTCTTGGTGTTTTGGCGCTGCTTTACACAGTGTATTTACAATTTATCGCTAAAATGAGACCCGAACAAAACAGAATGAATGAATTTTATACACATAAAGGAGAAGATGATGTCATTGATGTCGAAATTGTTGACGAGCACACTGATAGCTACCATCGCATTGAGCGCGACTGAAATTCCGGATAACAAACTGCTGGTAAATTATGCAAAGCGCAATATTGTCAAAAATCCGCAGGTTACCCTCAAAGGGGTAAACGTCATCGAAGCAACGACACATAAAGATCTTCCGGGTTGGACTATCTTGTTGACTTCTATGGATCTTTCCTATCACAAAAAAGAGATCCATGCACCTGAAGTGATGTTTGTCAAAGGCAATCTGATCACCGGTAATCTTGCCAACCTGAAAACAGGGCGCAGCTACCGTAATGAAATAAAGCCAACTGTACCGGCTGCAATGTATGACGATGCCCACCTGCTGTTTGGAAACAAAAATGCCAAGCACAAGATTGTAGTCTTTTCTGATCCGATGTGTCCTTTCTGTCAGGATGTTGTTCCCGATATAATGAAAGCGGCCAAAGCACACCCAGACACGATAGGTTTGTACTACTATCACCTGCCGTTGCTGCGTATTCACCCGGTTTCCGGTATTTTGACACGGGTCATGCATGTCGCACAGCAAGAAGGCAGGAAAGATGTGGTTGAAAAAATGTATAACCTGAAGATCAACCCCGGAGAGCGCAACGAGACTAAAGTGCTTGAAGCTGTCAAAAAACAGATAGGTTATGATATTCCTGCATCCAAGATCAATGACAAAGCGGTAAAAAATGAGATGAAAGCTGACGAAAAGGCTGCCAGTCGTATGATGGTAACCGGTACGCCGACTGTCTATATTGACGGGAAGTGGGACAAAATGAGAGACGGATATGAAAAACTCATAAAATAAGTGAAGCGAAAAAAGAAAAGCTGATTTGCTGACGCCTTGTCATTTCAAACGCCTCTTGCGAAACAGTTTGAATGACACCATGTCTCTCTTTGGCTTCAATGAGATGTATAATAAAAAGGATACACGTGGAAAAACTGGTTATTGCGACACGGGCGAGTGCGTTGGCACTCTGGCAGGCATATCATATTAAAGAGCGGATAGAAACGTCATTTCCTGATGTAACGGTGGAGCTTAACGAGATTACTTCCCGGGGTGACAAGATTCTTGACAAGCCATTAGCGCTCGTAGGCGGCAAAGGGCACTTTACCAAAGAGCTTGAAGATGAGATGCTTGCAGGCAATGCAGACCTTGCTGTACACTCTTTGAAAGATGTCCCCACCTATATTCCCGAAGGACTGGAGCTGTGTGCCATTACCGAACGTCAGGATCAAAGCGATGTTTTTTTGTCACACACGTACAAAAGCCTTGATGATCTTCCCAAGGGTGCTGTAGTGGGTACGACTTCGCTTCGCCGTCGTATGCAGCTTCTTGAAAAGCGTCCCGACCTGAAAGTCAAAGACCTCCGTGGCAATGTCAATACGCGCCTGAGAAAGCTGGCTGAAGGGCAGTACGATGCGATCATTCTGGCCTACATCGGGTTAAAACGTCTTGATCTTCTGAAAGATATTCCCTATGTTGAGAAGTTGGACTTTTTCATTCCTCCCATGGGGCAGGCGGCACTTGGCATCGAGATTGTTGCCAACAATGATCGGGTCAGAGAGATCGCCATGAGTCTTAACCATGTACCGACATTCCTCTGTACAAAAGTAGAGCGTGACTTCATCTCGGTTATCGGTGCGGGATGTTCGGCCCCGGTAGCGGTCAATGCAACGATGGATGAGGAGACACAGTGTATTTCGGTACGTGCGATGATCGGTTATCCGGACGGTACACATATTCTGCATGAGCAGATGGAAGCACCGGTAGATGATGCAGATATTCTGGGTGATCAGCTGGCACAGAAAATGATTGAACACGGTGCATTGGACATTCTGGAAAATGCCGAAAAAATCGCTTTCAAAGACGAAATGCCTGAACGGCTTTAATCTCTCTGCTCTTCTCAATGCAACTTCGGTTGCATCCTCTGTTTCCCATTTTTGTCTATACTTCCTTTTAGAAACAATATAAAGGAGTCAATCATGACAACACTCAGTATGTTCTTCGATAAAGAGATACTCAAAAAGTTCAGTACCTTGACGATCATTTCAGGGATTTTAATGCTTATTGTAGGCGGTATCGGTATTTTCGCACCGGGGGTGATGTCCCTTACAGTTGTATTCCTGTTAGGGTGGCTTTTTATCACCAGTGCGCTCATTCAGGGATATGTGACCTACAAAACGTATAGAAAATCATTCAGTGCATGGCTTAAACCTGTGCTGTCACTCGTTACCGGGTTGCTTTTTCTTATTTTTCCCATTGAAGGGGTGGCAGCAGCAGCCATTTTGCTGGCAGCATATCTTTTGATCGACGCTTTCTCAAGTTTTGGTTTTGCCATGGACTATAGACCCCATAAGTGGTGGTGGCTGTCGATCGTCAATGCGTTACTTTCACTTGTTTTGGCTATACTTATACTGGTGACATGGCCTATCAGCTCATTTTTATGGGTAGGGCTTTATGCTGCAATCAGTCTTTTCTTTGACGGTGTCGTCTTGCTTGGCATCGGTATCGGTGCCAAAAAGATGGCCAAAGAGAACAATCAATAATATAAAAGGAGTCGAATATGTCATTACCAATGCTTGGAGAAAAATTTCCTGAAATTGATGTACAAACCACACACGGAGCAATGAGTCTGCCTGCAGACCTGAAAGGAAAGTGGACTGTACTGTTTTCACATCCGGCTGACTTTACACCGGTATGTACAACCGAGTTTGTGTCATTCCAAAAACATAAAGAGCAGTTTGATGCGCTTGGATGTCAGTTGGTAGGTATGTCGGTCGACCAGGTATTCAGCCATATCAAATGGGTTGAATGGATCAAGGAGAAACTCGATATCGAGATCACTTTCCCGATCATTGCGGGCAACGACCGCATAGCTGAACAGCTTGGGATGCTGCATCCTGCAAAAGGGAGCAACACGGTACGTGCGGTATTCATCATAGACCCAGAAGGGGTGACACGTACGATCCTCTACTATCCGCAGGAGATCGGACGTAACATTTCTGAGATCGTCCGTGCCGTCAAAGCGCTTCAGAAGAGTGACGAAGGTGTCGCAACCCCTGCAAACTGGCCGGAAAATGAATTGGTAGGCGACCACGTCATTATCCCGCCTGCAACTGATGAGAAGACAGCCAAAGAACGTCTTGAAAACTACGAATGTTTCGACTGGTGGTTCTGCCACAAACCAGAGTAAACAATTTTGTTTCCCTGCCCTTTTGGGTAGGGAAGCGTGTGCGTATATCCCTTTTCTTTTTCTACTTCATCACTATTTATCCATCTTAATATACCATCCAAACAGCCCCCTTTTGCTATAATCACTCCATTCAATCAGTAAGGATATACGAATGGAAGATGTCATTGCATGGCTCAAAGAGAACGGCAACCTGAAAATTATTGATGAACCGCTCGATGTGGAACTTGAGATCCCTCATGTAGCCTACATAGAGGTCAAAAAAGAGGACTCAAGACCACTTCTGTTTACCAAGCCGATCAACAAAGCCAAAGGCATCGAGTACGATATGCCTGTGCTCATGAACATCTTTGCCAACAAGGAGATTACGCAGAAGATCTTTGGCAAACACCCTGATGAAGTGGCAGAAGGAATAGAAGAGTTGCTCAAACTTAAGCCGCCAAAGACACTCAAAGCCAAGCTGGCGATGATCCCCAAACTCTTTTCTTTGAAAAATGTATTTCCAAAACGTCTGGGCTTCAGGGGGGAGTGTCAGGAGGTGGTCATTCCCAAAGCGGAGGTCGATCTGGACAAGCTTCCAATCCTTAAAACCTGGGAAGAGGACGGCGGTCCGTTCATTACAATGGGGCAGGTCTATACACAGAGTCTTGACGGCAATATGCAAAACCTTGGAATGTACAGACTGCAGCAGTATGACAAACACCGTCTTGGGATGCACTGGCAGATACACAAAGATGCCTCACACTTCTTCGACCAGTACCAGAAAGCGGGTAAAAAGATGCCGGTCTCTGTCGCCATAGGAGGCGATCCGCTCTACATCTGGTGCGGGCAGGCACCAATGCCGCACGGGATGTTCGAGATGCTGCTCTATGGCTTTGTGCGGAACAAAAATGCACAGCTTGTCAAGTCGGTCACCAATGACATCTACATCCCCCGTGATGTGGATGTGGTCATTGAAGGCTTTGTCGATCCTGAAAAGATGGAGATAGAAGGGCCGTTTGGTGACCATACCGGTTACTACACCCTCAAAGAGCCTTTCCCTGTGATGGAGGTAGAGACCATCACTATGAAGAAAAACCCTGTCTTTGCCGCAACGGTGGTAGGCAAACCGCCGTTGGAAGACAAATATATGGGATGGGCGACCGAACGGGTCTTTTTGCCGATGCTCAAGCCTATGGCACCTGACCTTATTGATTACTATATGCCTGAAAATGGAGTCTTTCACAACCTTATTTTGGCTAAGATGCAAGTGCATTACCCCGGACATGCCCAGCAGTTCATGCACGCTTTTTGGGGTGTGGGGCAAATGAGCTTTGTTAAACATGCTGTTTTTGTGGGGGAAAATGCACCCAAACTTGAAGCACATGAAGCCTTCAGTGAATACGTGCTCAACCGCCTCTCCAAAGAGAAAATTCTTATTACACAGGGAATTGTCGACCACCTCGACCACTCCTCAAGCAGGCAGTTTGTCGGAGGAAAGCTGGGTATCGATGCGACAATGGATACGGAGGTAGATGCAGGTCCTGAATCACTTCTAAATGATGATGAACTGCTGGTTCTTTGTCAGGAACGCAGTGCTGACATAAAAGCACTCAAACAGTATATGACGCATACCAAAAATCCAGTCTGTGTTATTGCTGTAGAAAAGAGAGAATCACAGCAGCAGACCATTGCCAAACTGGCAGATCTCTCTGCACATATCAAGGTACTTGTCATTGTCGATGCTGCCAACAATGACCTGGATGATCCTTATATGCTTGTCTGGCGTGTGGTCAATAACATCGATGCTCAGCGTGATGTCCGGCTTGAGCCTTTCATCGCCGTTGATGCGACCAACAAAGGTGGATTGGACGGATTTGAGCGGGAGTGGCCGGGTGATACTTTCTGTACGAAAGAAGTACTGGATCGATTACAGGAAAAAGGTATTATCAATATTGACGAAACATTTATCAGAAGATTCGGGCTGCTTCCATTTGAAAATGAAGTAAAGATTGGATAAAAAGAGTTTTTTTATCCGACTTTAATCCTGATTAATAAAGCATTAAAGATAATACGCTAAACTACTCAAACAATAAAAATTATCATTAAGGAATGACTATGTTAGTAACCAAAAAAGCACCTGACTTTACAGCAACAGCAGTACTCGCTGACGGACAGATTGTTGAGGATTTCAACCTCTACCAGAACTTCGGAGAAAAAGGAACAGTTGTTTTCTTCTACCCGCTTGACTTTACATTTGTATGTCCTTCGGAGATCATTGCATTTTCTCACAGATACAATGAGTTCCAGGAAAGAGGCGTAAATGTTATCGGTGTTTCTGTAGACAGCCAGTTCTCACACTTTGCATGGAGAGAGACTCCGGTAGAAAAAGGTGGTATCGGGCGCATCAACTTCCCACTTGTTGCCGACCTGACAAAGCAGATTTCAAGAGACTTTGATGTACTGTTGGATGAAGCTGTTGCGTTAAGAGGTTCATTCCTTATCGATACTGACGGTACAGTAAGACACGCAGTGATCAACGATCTTCCACTGGGAAGAAACGTAGATGAGATGCTTAGAATGATCGATGCAATGCAGTTTACCAACGAGCACGGAGAAGTATGTCCTGCAGGTTGGCAAAAAGGTGACGAAGCAATGAAGCCTGATGCTGACGGTGTTGCAGAATACCTTGCAAAACACGCTGAAGAGCTGTAAGTAAAAGTGGGACGGACTCTCTGTCCCCTTTTTTAATTGTGTCCAACCAAGCATACAGCAGTATGTTTGGTTAGATATAAGTCAAAAGACTTGAAGGATAGATATGATCGACTATGCAGTACTGTTGAATGAGCATGGACTGAAAGCAACGTTTCAACGGATGAATATCCTTGGTGAAATTGACCGTCACGGACATATGTCCGTAGAGGATATATATGAAAAAGTAGTCAAAGTACATCCCTCGCTTTCTCTCGCTACGATTTATAAAAATATTATACTGATGGTCGAAAAAGAGGTACTTGTCGAAGTGCCGATTGTTGGAAAAAAATCAAAATATGAACTGGCAAAAGAGGATCATATCCATATGATCTGTACCGAATGCGGTGAAGTAGAGGACAAACTGTGTTTTGACGAAACCGATGCGCTTTTCCATCAGCTTAGCCGTCAGGAGCATTTCAAGCTCCACAAACGGCAGGTAAATTTGTATGGCATATGTGAACATTGCCAGAGCAAAACTGCCTAAATGATTTAAATCGATATTTAAAGTCCATATTAAGTAAAGTAGAACTATAATATATTTCAATAAAAATACAAGGACAGAAGAATGAAAAAAATATTGATTTCAACAGTAGCAAGCATGATGCTTGCCGGTACGGCAATGGCGGGTGGTGATATTGCCCCTGTAGAAACTCCGGTAGTCGCTCCGGCTCCAGTAGGCGGGTTCTACGCAGGTCTTGGTGTCGCTTCAAATAAAGCATCATGGGATGATGGTTCGGATACACTGACAAACTATACACTGATCGGCGGATATGAATTCAATAACTACTTTGCAGTTGAAGGTCGTTTTACAGATACTATGTCAGGAAAGAATGACATCAATCATGCAATAAGTGGAAGTGTATTCCTAAAACCTCAGTACCCTGTATTTGATGCAATGAAAGTCTATGCACTTGCAGGTGTTGGTTATACAAAAGTAACTCCGAAAGATGGTGGTGGATCAGCAAAAGGAAACGATTTCCAATGGGGTCTTGGTGCAAGTTACGACGTCATGGACAATGTGGTTCTCTTTGTAGATTATACTTCACTCGCAAATGGTATTGAAACAAGAGACGGTTTCAAGGTTGATGACGAAGCCTGGACATTTGGTGTAAACTACAAGTTTTAATCATCGCTTCATACGGCATAATGCCGTATGAAACTTCTCTACTCTTTTCCCATATTCTTAACGCTTAACTATCTGAATAGTGCCGATCCTATTCTCACCATATTCGATCCGCATTTGATTGCCAGTTCGTAATCTCCGCTCATACCCATGGAGCAGACAGATGCACCCTCTTTTTCAAGTGTTTCAAAAATACTATGTGTTGTCTCAAAGCTTGCCTGAATGGCTTTTGCATCATCTGTATGGGCACCGATGGTCATAACCCCTTTAAGCGTGATGTTGGGGCATGTTTCTTTAATCTTGAGGTAGGTATCGACTGCCGCTTCAGGGGAAACGCCGGCCTTTGTTTCTTCTTTTGCAGAATTGACCTGCATCAGACAGTGCATCCCGGCTTCTTTGGCTTCTAATTTTTTTTGCATTTCAAGTGCGAGGTCAAGACTGTCAAGTGACTGCATCAAAGCAGGGCGTAGGTCGATGAGGTTGTTGATCTTGTTTTTTTGAAGCCGGCCAATCATGTGCCACTCCAGCGGCAAATCTTCAAGCTGTGCCATACGTTCACGCAGCTGCTGTACCTGGTTTTCACCAAAAGCACGTTGTCCGAGTTCGTAGAGTGTGGCAATATTTTCCACTTCGGTATACTTGGCAACCGTTACCAGTTTGACGATGTGGTGTTCACTGACGCTGATTCGCGCCTGTTCAATGTTCCAGATCACTTCATCGAGGTTTTTACGCAGGTGTTCTTTATCGAGTATCATTTTTTATCCTTTTTGGTGCGTGGTTACGCACCCTACATGGTTTTTAAAAGCTTTCTAAGAGGGAGCATACCATAACTTTTCCCTCTTAATTTTTATTATCCCATCAGCCGATTGATATCGTTGTAGAGTCCGAGCATCATCAAGCCTCCCAAAATCATCCAGCCGGTCACGGTCATGTAGTACATCACATGTTCACTCGGTTCTTTTCCCCGCAGTATTTCGTAGAGATTGAACATGATGTGTCCGCCGTCAAGGGCAGGAATGGGCAGAAGGTTGAGCACTCCGAGGTTTACCGAGATGAGGGCAGTAAAGAAGAAGAGGGCAAGAATCCCTGCATGGGTTGCCTGTGCCGTCACATCGACAATGGTGATAATACCGCCGAGTTTGTCAGCCCCCACTGCTCCGGTAAGCAGTTTTTGGACACTCTTGAAAATGAGCGTACTTGCTTTGACAGTTTCATCCCACGCATATTTGAATCCATCCAAAAAGCCGTATACGACTGTGGTCTGTTTTTTCATTGGGGAGATACCGATAATCCGTCGTGTAATGGGTTCACCAAAGATGTTTTTGTCTTCAATACGCTTGGGTTCGAGTACCAGAGTTTTCAGATGCTGTTTGCGTTCGATCACAAGAGTGATCTTGCCGGTATCTTCATTGATCGCTTTTCCGATCTCTTCCCAAAACCGGATGTTGTGTCCATTGATCTGTACGATCTTGTCACCTTTTTGCAAACCGGCTTTAAAAGCGGGAGCATCTTTGCTGACCTGACCGACATAGGGAAGCAGCTTTGGAACCCCCATATAGGCGATGGCAAGATAGAGCAGAAATGCCATCAGAAAGTTGGCAAAAGGGCCTGCGAGAAGAATAATGATGCGCTGCCACGGTTTTTTGGCATTATAACTGTCCGGGTCTGAACTTTTGAGAGTAGGGTCTGTATCATCCTGCCCTTTCATTTTGACATAGCCGCCAAGAGGAATGGCTGAGAGACTCCATTCTGTCTGGCCGATCTTTTTGATCCATAGGCGTTTGCCAAAGCCGATGCTGAAGACATCGACACGTACACCGAAAAGACGTGCAGCCGTAAAGTGGCCAAGTTCATGAAAAAAGATAAGAAAAGAGAGCACCAGCAGTGCGACAAGAATACCCATAATGTTCCTAAGTGATAATATAGTGGGAAATTATATCGCATATCCTGAAAAAAATTGATATAGATTAAACAATCACCCGCTTTTTTTGCTAAAATAGAAACAATAGTCACACACAAGGAGAGACAATGAGTGAAGATGTGAAAAAAAGTACGTCAACAGAGCATGAAACCCAGCAGCCAGAAGTTGTTGAAAGTGCTGAAGAGACAGAAACCTCAGAAGCACAGCCTGTAGAGAAGGAAACAGAAGTGGAGGAAACAGAAACAGCCAAAGAAGAGATTTCTGAAACAGGAGATGCCGATACATCGCTTGATGCGGATGCAGAAGCGCAGATCGGTAATCTTAAAAAGCATGAAGCCGCCCTCCTGCTGATTGAAAAGACACGTCATATTGTCGATGATACGGAAAAACAGCTTGATGCCTGCAAACTGCTGTTACAGGATGATCTCAAACGCTATGAAGAGGCAAAGCTCTCACTGAAGGAGCATGCACTCGATGAGAGTGAGTCACTGTTGAAAGTACTTGGTTACGAGGAGGATGATGAGGAGACTTTAGAAGACATTGTAACCTTTCAGCCCAAAGAAGAACTGCCGCCTTTTGAAGTCAAAGAGATTTCCAGCGGTAAATTTACCAGTTTACTGCTTGCACTGGTTGCCGGTTTCCTGACCTTTGCCGGACTGATCTATCTTGCAACGGAAAAGGCAGGGATAACTCTTGATGTTACAAAGATGCCGACACAGGAGACAGCGACAAAAGTGCTTGGCTGGTATGCTACGCTTTTTGGTGACAAACCGGATCTGTTCCTTGGCGGAGCCTTTGTCTTTGTTGTTGTGATGCTGGTCATGGGTATCATCTACGGTATTCGTGTGGCATCCCGCTCAAGCAGTAACCTGGCATTTGCAAAGCAGCAGCTTGAAGAGGCACAGGAGTATGCAAAGCAGAAAGGAAACTGTAAAGAGGAGATGGATCGTGTCGATGCCCATATGAATGATGCGATTGCTGTACTCAAGACCTATGAAGTGGTGCTGGGTGAACAGAACGGGAAACTCAAGCGTATCCTTCATATTGAAGGAGTGAAAGAGCATGAAAACGAGTACCACCCAAAATCACTCAATGAAATGCATGAGACCAAAAAGCTTATAGAAAGCATTGAACAGTTCATGAACACCTCTATGTCCGAAGAGGGAAAACTGTCCCAAAAAAGCAAAGTGCTGCTTGAAAATGCGAAAGAGAAGCTGCAACAGTTTATCGACAGGCTCTACTGATTATTTTTTCATTCCTGCGAAGGCAGGAATCTTTGCGTCAATATCCCGCAACCAATGCGGGATGATGAATGATCCATCACTTTTTCTTCTTTTTCTTCATCTCTCCTTTTGCAAACATCAGCATGTAAAGCCCCGGAAGTATCAGCAGTGTCAGTGCTGTTGATGAGATGATACCTCCTGTTACGACAACAGAGAGCGGGTACTGTATCTCGCTGCCCACACCGGTGGCAAAGAGCAGCGGCAAAATACCAAAGAGGGTAGTAAAGGCTGTCATCAGTACCGGGCGCAGGCGCAGCAGTGTGGCGTCTTTGACCAGGTCGATCGTTTTGACATGCGGAAACTTTTCGCGCAGCTCGTCGATGAAGCTGACCAGTACGATGCCGTTGAGAATAGCGATGGCAAAGATGGCAATGAAGCCGACAATGGCTGAGACACTCAGGTACTCGCCGCTGATGATGAGTCCCGCAATCCCCCCGATGAGCCCCAGAGGTACCCCAAGCAGAATGAGGAACGCCTTTTTAAAGGAGTTGAAGGCAGTGTAGAGCAGTAGCGTGATCAGCAGCAGGGTGATGGGGATGATGAGTGCCAGTGTTGCGGTCGCTTCCTGCATATTTTTAAAGTCACCCGCCCACTTGATGTAGTAACCGTTGGGGATATTTACCTCTTTTTTGATCTTTGCATCTGCTTCAGCAACAAACGAGGCGATGTCGCGCCCCTCTACCTCCATGGAGATGACCATGTAGCGGCTGAGGTCTTCACGCTTGATGAACGCCGGTCCCTGAACGACACGGATGTCGCACACCTGGTCAAGCCGCACCACCTTGCTGCTGTTGCTTCGAAGCAGTACGGCTTTGATGGAGGCGATATCCTTTTTGGCATCTTTGATCTTCGGTACAATGCCAAAGCGCTTGACCCCCTCTATCTTTTCGGTCACCGGCTCTTCACCAATGCCGTTTCGGATCACCCGCATCACTTCATCGACACTGATACCGTAGCGCGAGAGTGCCAGGTAGTCAGGCTTGATGACGATCTGCGCCTGACCAAGCTGTGACTCGATCTCCGGGCGCTC
>Ga0256829_1000581_pt1 | contig 35952 bp, 28 predicted proteins | sample 131447metaG_FD_185979 | JGI IMG/M metagenome (GOLD analysis project Ga0256829, IMG submission 185979) | Hydrothermal vent microbial communities from Lau Basin, Pacific Ocean - 131-447 | ecosystem: Environmental > Aquatic > Marine > Hydrothermal vents | place: Pacific Ocean: Lau Basin | collected... | reverse complement strand
CTTGACCCCTTTCTTTCTTCTGCTTCTGAGCGGAGATGAACCGTAAAAAAGCTGTTGATGTTGGCAGGAAGCGTTATAATAATGCTTAAGAGCGATTTTTAAGGGATTGAACATGAAATCACGATACCAAAAAGAAACATTTCGCAGAATTGTTAAAAACCATAAGCAAATCCAGAAAAACCCTGCGTGGTGGGGAGATGAGGATGACGAGTTCTCTGCTCCGTACGTTAATCATGCAGTTAAGTACGGGCTTTCGCCTGACTCCTGGACTTATTCAGAAAACAGTTCATCTGGAGAATTCAGCAGTATTATATGTTCTTTTATTTATACATACGTCACAAAATCAGGCAACCTTAAAAACAGAGTGGGCAATCTTTATTTAAGCTCTACAGACAAAGAATTTGAAGCAGATATGATAAGCTCTGTTCCGGAAGGCATGGAAATATGTTTTGATAAATATTATTATTCAAGTGGTCGAGAACCTAACCAAATCGGGTTCCATGCTTTCGCTGAGAAATGTTCGTCAGATACGATTTCAATATTGTGTTCATTTATGGCTGGCTACTTAACTGAATTTCACAATGCCAAGATATTGTTCATAGACTCTAATGGGTTTAATAAGAAAAAAACAATGGAAAGGTGGGGCATTTTTAAGGCTATCCTGGAATCTTATTGGGACTACGCTGAGGGCGGGTGCAGGCATATGTATCGAATGAAAAAAGGTACAAACATGTCTGATATTCTTGTTGATGATACCTTTGAGCCATTCGAGATTTCAAAAGAAGAACTGGCGAGACAAAAGGAATCCTATAAAGAAATGGCTGCGCTGCTTAAATGTGCGTGTGGAGATAAGTCATTTGATTCTTTTTTACGTGGTTTTCAAAAAAACAGGGTCGGGCTTTCAGATCTTGATAATTAACACGATTTTAAAGTTCCAGGGTAGCCGCGATCACTGGAATCGGTGGCCGAGTTCATCGGAATACTCGCCAATGCCATGAGTGGCATGCTTACAGGCCAAGCCAGAGTTTTACTGCCTTATCAAGTTCTATCCGTTGTTTGATATTCAGGGTACCGATACAACTTTTGATTCGATCAGCACGGACTGATGTCAGCTTATCCACCATCACCCAAACATTCTGCACGGCTGACCAGCAATGATTGCGCTCTTGCTTCGTCTTTGAGTAAATCTTCTGTGTGTAAGAGATAAAATTTACAAAATAGTTGGAGGAAACATGACAAATAACAGACGCCGGGTATGAAGATGCTGCTTGCGCCCGATGCATTTAAAGGCTCGCTGACAGCGGCTGAGGCTGCCAGTGCGATGGCGGCAGGGATCAGTTCGGTGATGCCGGATGCCGAAATAGTTGCGATGCCGTTGGCCGATGGCGGTGAGGGGACGCTGGATCTGTTGCACGCCGCATGCGGCGGCACGGTGTGCGGTGATCTGCTTTTTGCGGATGACAATGTTGGCCATTTTGCTCTGATCGAATCGGCTCGATTGATCGGTTTGAATTTGCCGGAAATGCAGCTTGATGTGTTTGAGCGAGGCAGTGAACGCATAGGTGCGGCGGTGTTATCTGCTCTGGATGCCGGCGTAGAGGACATCCGCATTGCGCTTGGCGGCAGCGCCACGGTGGATGGCGGTTTGGGTCTGCTCACCCGGCTTGGTTGCGGTGTAACCGACCATGCAGGCGCTCCTGTTTCATCCGATTTAAATGGCATGATGAAGGCTGTTCGGGTTGATCCGGATGGCATGGATCCGCGTTTGAAACGTGTGCGGATGATGATTTTGTCTGATGTGCAAAATCCCTTATGCGGCAGCCAGGGCGCGGTGCATGTTTACGGGCCTCAGAAAGGCATTCAGAACGATCAACTCACTGAAGTTGAAACTGCCATGCAGCACTGGGCCAGCATATGTGAGCAGGCCTTCGGGGTATCGGTGATGTGTGATGCAGGGGCGGGTGGTGCCGGAGGGTTGGGGTTTGCGCTGAAACTGCTGGGCGCAGACATGATTTCAGGTGCCGGATATGTGATGCATGCCTGCGGCTTTGAGCAGGCCGTTGCAACAGCGGACTGGGTGGTGACGGGAGAAGGGTGGAGCGATGCCCAGACACTGTGCGGTAAATTGCCGGCGATTGTAGCTCGAAAGGCGCTCGATTATAGTGTTAAAACTGCGCTGATTTCCGGGCGGGTGACGGCCTGGCCGGATATGGAGCAACATTTTGACAGGGTGATTGCCGCCATGCCTGCCGACTACCCGCCAGGCAAGATCATGACAGATGCCGCCATGTTGCTGCAACGCGCCGCCGCAGCCTGGGCCACTTATCTGAATTCTGGGAATCAACAGGCCAAGTACTTATTTTAGTAAAGCAAACCTGGCCACGAATGACACGAATGACCACGAATTAAAAGGCAATATGCAGAAGGCAATTTGAAGGTTTTATGATCAGTGATGATTCGTGAAATCAGTGGCGGGGGTTTTTAGTTTTTCCCGTTTGGTTCCGGCTTGCTGGGCTTGGGTATATACAGGAAGTGCGGCTTCAGTCGCGCCAGATATTGCGGGCCTGATCGGCTGCATTGCCGGTGTAGGTGGCTGGCGTCAGGGCCAGCAGTGTTGCTTTGGCATCGTCGGGGATATCGAGTGTTTCTATAAATGTATGCAGACGTTCCGGGGTGATGCCTTTGCCGCGTGTTAATGCCTTCATTTGCTCGTAGGGATTGGGCAGGCCGTAACGGCGCATGACCGTTTGCACTGCTTCACCGAGCACTTCCCAACTGGCATCGAGATCGGCATTGATTTTATCAGCATTCAATTCCAGCTTGGAGAAGCCTCTTTGGGCCGAGCTGTAGGCCAGTATCGAATAGCCGAAACCGACGCCGAGATTGCGCAGCACAGTGGAATCGGTCAGATCGCGCTGCCAGCGCGAGATCGGCAGTTTTTCTGCCAGATGGCGCAGCACCGCATTGGCCAGTCCCAGATTACCTTCAGCATTCTCAAAATCGATCGGATTGACCTTGTGCGGCATGGTTGATGAACCGACTTCACCGGCAATCACGCGCTGCTTGAAATAACCCAGTGAGACATAGCCCCAGAGGTCGCGGCTGAAATCAATCAGGATGGTATTGAAACGGGCCAGTGCATCATTGAGCTCGGCAATATAGTCGTGCGGTTCGATCTGGATGGTGTACGGGTTCCAGATGATGCCGAGCGATTCGACAAAGTCTTTGGCAATCCCGCCCCAGTCGAGATCGGGGTAGGCGGCCAGGTGGGCATTGTAGTTGCCAACCGCGCCATTGATTTTCCCCATGATCGGCGTGGTTTTAATCTGCGCTACGGTGCGTTGCATGCGATAGGCGACGTTGGCCCACTCCTTACCCATCGTGGTTGGGCTGGCGGTCTGTCCGTGGGTGCGCGCCAGCATCGGCTGATCGGCATAGCTTTTTGCACCGTCGGTCATGCTTTCGACAATGCCGTTCAGGGCAGGCATCAGTACGGTATCGCGTGCCTCTTTCAACATCAGCGCATAGGAGAGGTTATTAATATCCTCCGATGTGCAGGCGAAATGGAAGAATTCAGAGATGGTGGCTAATTCGGCATAATCTGCCACTTTTTCTTTCAGCAGGTATTCCACCGCTTTGACATCATGGTTGGTGGTTGCCTCGATGTTTTTAACACGCAGGGCGTCATTTTCGCTGAATTCATCGATAATGGTATTAAGAAACGCATTGGCGCTGCTGCTAAATACAGGTACTTCGGCGATATCGGGATTGGCCGCCAGTATCTGTAGCCAGCGCACTTCCACCGTCACGCGCGCCTTGATTAAGCCGTATTCACTGAAAATCGGACGCAAATCGCCGGTTTTGGAAGCATAACGGCCATCCAGTGGCGATAGGGCGGTAAGAGGTGAAACCTGCATGGAAAACTCCGAAGTAAAAAATAAGATTGCGAACAGTACACGTGAACAGACCTATTTCCAAAGAGGTAGTTTTTCCTGATGTCTCCATATACTTTGCTTGATTTCAGGTTGACTGGTGGCATCATTCGCCACCGTTTTGCGACAGGGGGGGTAAGGTATAACCTTGCTCCTTTTTTATTGATATATAGGCGAGGATGGCGGAACTGGTAGACGCGCTGGCTTTAGGTGCCAGTACCTTTGGTGTGGGGGTTCGACTCCCCCTCCTCGTACCAGATTGCTAGGAGCTGAATAACTGCATCCGTGCATTTATTCAGTGCGCAAAGGTAAAAGTGTCATTTTGCCTTTGCTCACAAAATCAAGTGCTGGCGCACATGATTTTGGCGACCCGTCCGTGGGTCGCGTGAACATTCTGGATTGATGTTTGGAATGTTTTTATGTTCACATGGAGAAATGAGATGATTCAAACAGACGTAAAAGAGTTAGGGCGTCACGAATATCAGGTGCATGTCACCGTGCCGCAGGGTGAATATGACCGCATCTATAACGAACAGTTATTGAAGCTCAGCCGTCAGGCCAAGTTGCCGGGTTTTCGTCCTGGCAAAACGCCGCCGGCGCACCTGAAGCAGCAGTTCGGGCCAAAATTGCATGAGGATACGGTGTCGGAACTGGTGCAGGCGCATTATGTCGCGGCTATTGAATCCTCCGGTTTGATCCCGGCTGTGCAGCCGATGCTGGATATTCCGACTATGCAGCCGGCCTCCGGCTTCGAATTCACCATGCAAGTCACGACATGGCCAACGGTGGATTTGAGCGATATTTCCAAACTGACATTTGATGCGACCACGGTGGAAGTCGAAACAAGCGATGTGGATTCGGTGCTGGAACGCTTGCAGAAATCGCAGGTGAAGTTTGAAATTGAGGCCGAACGCAAGGCTGAAACGGGCGATCAGTTGCATATCGATTTTGTCGGCGTGATTGATGGAGAAGAATTTGATGGCGGCAAGGGTGAGGATGTGCCACTGGTGTTGGGCGAAGGTCGTTTTATCCCCGGTTTTGAAGAGCAGTTGATCGGTAGCGTGGCAGGTGATGATGTTACTATTGAAGTGAGCTTTCCGAGCGATTATCAGGCCGCCCATCTGGTCGGCAAGGATGCCGTCTTTGCCACAGTGGTGAAGAGCGTCGGCAAGCCTGAAACGGCGGAGGATGAAGATGCACTGGCAGTCATGCTGGGCTTTGATGATGGCGCAGCACTGCGAGCCGATGCTAAAGAACGCCTGGATGAAGAAGCCGGACAGGCATCATTTTTGGCCACGCGTGAGGCGGCGCTTGATGCATTGCTGGCAGCCCATGACATCAGCATGCCCAAAGCGCTGCTGGAGCAGGATATGCGCGAAACCACCAAACGCGTGCTGGATAATATGAAACAGCAGGGCATGGATCCGCCGGCTGATATGTTGAAGGATGAGGCGTTCATAGAGGAAGTGCGCGCGCGTTCTGAGCGCGGCCTGAAATTGTCGGTATTGCTACAGAAAGTACGTGAATCCGCCGATATCTCTATCGACGATGCTCAGGTTGATGCGGAACTGGATCGCCAGTCGCAGCAGTATCCGGAAGAGCAGCGCGACCAGTTCAAAACATGGATCAGAAGTCAGCAGGAGCAGATGGCATCGCTGCGTGAAAACTTGCTGGAACGCGAGTGTATTGCATATATTGTCTCCGAGGCCAACACTACGGCAGCTACCAAAGCGCTATCTGACTGGCAGGCGGAACAAGAGCAAGTCCAATAAAGCCATGGGTGTGGCTTTATTGGGCGCGATAGTGAACATAAATCACATGGAGGTGCGGCTTTAGCCGCGCAAACCATTCGATAGCACGGCTGAAGCCGCGCTTCCAGTGCGGCAGAATAAGTGCGGCAGAATAAAAGGAGAAAATATGAATCTGGTTCCGATGGTCGTCGAGCAAACAGCACGGGGAGAGCGCTCCTACGATATCTATTCGCGTCTGCTCAAAGAACGCATTGTTTTTCTCAACGGGCCGGTGGATGATCATGTTGCCAATCTGATTATCGCCCAGTTGCTGTTTCTGGAGTCGGAAGGCCCGGATAAGGATATTTATCTCTACATCAATAGTCCGGGCGGTGTAGTGACATCCGGCCTCGCTATTTACGATACCATGCAATATATACGCTGCGACGTATCCACCCTGTGCGTTGGTCAGGCGGCCAGTATGGGGGCGCATCTGCTGGCGGCGGGCGCGGCTGGAAAACGCTATGCGCTGCCCAATGCCCGCATTATGATTCATCAGCCGTTGGGCGGATTCCAGGGGCAGGCGACTGATATCGAGATTCATGCACGTGAAATTCTGAAGCTCAAGGATCATCTGAACGAGATGTTGGCCGAGCATACCGGTCAGCCGCTGGATAAGCTGGCCGATGATGTCGAACGGGATTATTTCTTGACCGCTGATGAGGCAAAAGATTACGGTTTGGTGGATGATGTGCTGACATCGCGTGCGGATGTGGCTGAAAATCCGGGCGAAGATCAGACAGACCGAGGTGCAGATGACGACTCAAAATAGCGGCGACAACACTTTATATTGCTCATTTTGCGGTAAATCGCAGCATGATGTCAAAAAACTAATTGCCGGACCGACTGTTTTTATCTGTGATGAATGCATTGAATTGTGCAATGAAATCATTGTAGAAGAGCTTTCAGGTGAACAGAAAGATGAGAAGGCCGATAGCGGTCTGCCGCGTCCGGCCGAGATTAAGGCCTTTCTCGATGATTATGTGATTGGCCAGGAAGGGCCCAAGCGATTGCTGTCGGTGGCGGTGTACAATCATTATAAACGTATCGATCACAATGAAAAAAATGACGTGGAAATTTCCAAGTCCAATGTGTTGCTGCTCGGCCCGACAGGCTGCGGTAAAACGCTGCTGGCCCAGACGCTGGCGCGCGTATTCGATGTGCCGTTCGTGATGGCCGACGCCACCACGCTGACCGAAGCCGGCTATGTGGGCGAGGATGTCGAGAATATTATTCTGAAACTGTTGCAGGCTGCCGATTATGACGTTGATAAGGCGCAGCGCGGCATCGTCTATATTGATGAGGTGGATAAACTATCGCGCAAGGCGGAAGGGCCGTCGATCACCCGTGATGTATCCGGCGAAGGCGTGCAGCAGGCGCTGCTGAAACTGATTGAGGGTACTGTGGCTGCGGTACCGCCGCAGGGCGGACGCAAACATCCGCAGCAGGAATTTATGCAGGTGGATACCACCAATATCCTGTTTGTGCTGGGCGGCGCATTTAACGGCCTGGAGAAACTGATTGAAGCCAAGGGTAAGCCGCGTTCCATCGGTTTCGGGGCGCAGGTTGAGACCGATGATGAGAAAGATATCGGCGTCATTTTAAGTCAGGTGGAGCCGGAAGACTTGATTAAATACGGTCTGATTCCTGAATTGGTGGGGCGTTTGCCAGCGGTGGCGACATTGAGCCATCTGGATAAGGAAGCTCTGTTGAGAATCCTGACCGAGCCGAAAAATGCGCTGGTGAAACAGTATGCCGCCTTGATGGCTTATGACGGCGTCGCAGTCTCCTTTACCGATGATGCGCTGGAGGCGATTGCCGAGAAAGCCATTGAACGCAAAACCGGCGCGCGGGGCTTGAGGGCGATTATGGAATCGGTGATGCTGGATGTAATGTACGATATCCCGACCATGACAGGCGTGGAAAAATGCGTCGTCAATCGCGAAGCGGTCGAAGGCAGTTCCAGGCCGGTGCTGGTGTTCAAGGGTGACGGCGAACAGAAGCTGGAAGCCGCCTCCTGACCCTGTATTATATAAACATCTCAACGAAATCAAAGGCAGAAACCACAGATAAACGCGGGTGAACGCAGATGAGAAACAAGTCCAGCTCATTAAGGTTGGTTAAATTCCCTCTGCGAAACTCTGCGTACTCTGCGGTGAAGGCTTTTTCTAATTTAACAGGAGCTTATTGTGGCTGAATGGATCAATAAGGACATCGAATGCGACACTGCCGTGCATCAGGGAGTGCTGCCGGTGCTGCCGTTGCGCGATATTGTTGTATTTCCTTACATGATTGTGCCGCTATTTGTCGGGCGCGATAAATCGGTGCGGGCGCTGGAAGAGGTCATGGCTTCGGATAAGCAGGTTCTGCTGGTGACGCAGAAAGATGCGACGATGGATGATCCGGGCCCGGACGATCTGTATACTGTAGGCGTCATCGGCAGCATCCTGCAACTGTTGAAGCTGCCTGATGGCACGATCAAGGTGCTGGTAGAGGGCGGCGCGCGTACGCTGGTTCACGATATGACCGCCACGGATGACTATCTGAGCGCCAGCTACCAACGGATGCCGGAAGCGGCCAATGATGAGCATGAGCTTGATGTTGTCGTCCGTTCGCTGATCCAGAAATTCGAATCTTATGTCAAACTGAACAAGAAATTGCCGCCGGAAGTGATGGTGTCGGTTTCGGCAGTCGATGAGGTGGATAAGCTGGCGGACACGATTGCCGCTCATCTGAATCTGAAAGTGGAAGATAAACAGGAACTGCTTGAAATGGCTGGCGTGATGGATCGGCTGGAGCGGCTCTACGGTCTGATGGAAAACGAGATGGAGTTGATGCAGGTCGACAAGCGCATTCGCAGCCGGGTCAAGCGCCAGATGGAGAAGAGCCAGCGCGACTATTACCTGTCTGAACAGATGAAGGCCATTCAGAAAGAGCTCGGCGATGAAGATGCCGCCGATGATCTGCAGCAACTGGAAAAGAAGATTCAGACGCTGGGTTTAAGCCGGGAAGCTAAAGAGAAAGCCGAGGCGGAGTTCAAGCGATTGAAGATGATGCCGCCGATGAGTGCGGAAGCGACGGTGGTGCGCAATTATCTCGACTGGCTGATTGATATTCCATGGAAAAAACGATCCAGAACCAGTAAGGATATTGATGCGGCCGGACGTGTGCTGGATGAAGATCATTATGGTCTGGAGAAGGTCAAGGAGCGTATTATCGAGCATCTGGCCGTGCTCAGGCTGGTGCGTACAATGAAGGGGCCGATTCTCTGTTTTGTCGGCCCGCCGGGGGTGGGCAAGACATCACTGGCCAAATCGATTGCCCGTGCCACCAAACGTCAGTATGTACGTATGAGTCTGGGCGGCGTACGTGACGAAGCGGAAATTCGCGGCCATCGACGCACCTATATCGGTTCCATGCCGGGCAAGGTGATCCAGTCGATGAAAAAGGCGACAACCAGAAACCCGCTGTTCCTGCTCGATGAGATTGACAAGCTGGGGGCTGATTTTCGCGGTGATCCGGCTTCCGCACTGCTGGAAGTTCTCGATCCGGAACAGAATCACAGCTTTAATGATCACTATATGGAGGTGGATTACGACCTCTCCGAGGTGATGTTTATTACCACGGCCAACAGTTTGAATATTCCCGGCCCGCTGCTGGATCGTATGGAGATTATCCATATCTCCGGCTACACCGAGCACGAAAAGCTGGAAATTGCGCGTCGTTATCTGCTCGACAAGCAGCGGCGCAATCACGGTCTGCATGCGGATCAGTTTCAGCTGGATGATTCGGCCCTGACCGAGATGATTCGCTACTACACGCGGGAAGCCGGGGTGCGCAGTCTGTCGCGCTGCCTGGCCAAGTTGTGTCGCAAGGCGGCGCGCAAGTTTGTAAGCCAGCCGCTGCAGGACGGCGCGCCGTTGCAACTGGCGCTGTCGGCTACTGATATTGAAACCTATTTGGGCGTGCGCAAGTACCGTTTCGGTCTGGCTGAAGAGAAAGACGAGATCGGCGTGGTAACCGGGCTGGCCTGGACCGAAGTCGGCGGTGAGTTGCTGCAGATCGAAACAGCGCTGATGCCGGGCAAGGGTAAGCTGACAGTAACCGGGCAACTGGGTGATGTGATGCAGGAATCTATTCAGGCGGCGTTGACGTATGTGCGTTCACGGGCTGCTCAACTGGGCCTGAAACCCGATTTCCATCAACAGGTGGATATTCATGTGCATGTTCCGGAAGGGGCTATTCCGAAAGATGGCCCGTCGGCCGGACTGGCAATGGCTACATCCATTGTCTCCGCCCTGACAGGTATTGCTGTCAACAGGCATGTCTGTATGACTGGTGAAATTACCCTGCGTGGCAAGGCATTGCCGATTGGAGGGTTGAAGGAGAAGTTGTTGGCAGCCCATCGGGGCGGCCTGACTGATGCGATCATTCCCGAAGAAAACTTAAAGGATTTAAAGGATATCCATGAGGATGTTCTGGAAGCCCTTGAAGTACATGCCGTGAAAAACATGGATGAGGTGTTGGAACACGCCTTGACGCGACTGCCTGCAGGTATGAGTATACCGGGAAGTTTTGTGCCGGGTGCCGTTGCGGATATATATCTGAAAGACAAATCAGCGCTAGCGCATTAAGTCTTAAATATAATAAATAAAAAAAACTGGTTGACAGGATATGGGGTTCGTTGCGTATAGTTCGCGTCCCATTGAATGAAGCGGGAGGAATAATGAACAAAGCAGAATTGATTAATCACGTAGCCGCAACAGCGGATTTAAGCAAGGCAGCGGCTGGTGAAGCTGTTGAGGCTGTTCTGGGTGGTATTACCAGTACACTGGCAAATGGAGATGCCGTGAGTCTGGTCGGGTTTGGCACCTTCTCAGTAGCTGATCGTGCAGCTCGTACGGCACGTAACCCCCGGACGGGTGAAACCATTCAGGTAGCAGCATCCAAGGCGCCGAAGTTCAAAGCCGGCAAGGCTCTGAAAGACGCAGTTAAGTAAATTCCGGAAGCGGATCATTCCGTTTCTTTAAACAAGGGCATTCATGCCCTTGTTTTTTTCGGGCGCTTAGCTCAGCTGGGAGAGCAACGGCCTTACAAGCCGTAGGTCGCAGGTTCGAGCCCTGCAGCGCCCACCATATAAGCCTCCTGACCGGAGGCTTATGTTTCAGTGGGAATTCAGGGTTGATTTCGCATCAGTAAATGATTAAGTTGCGCCCCGCTGCAACAGTTGCCTAGGCAACACATTGCAACAAACTGGAGTGGTAGTTCAGTTGGTTAGAATGCCGGCCTGTCACGCCGGAGGTCGCGGGTTCGAGTCCCGTCCGCTCCGCCATACAAAAAAACCCTGCGCCACCATCCGGTGACGCGGGGCTTTTTTTGTTTTCATGGTTCTTCCAGATCGGTTTGTTATCATCCCGGCCAAAGAAGTCGGGAGGAGCGGACATGAGGCGAATCTATTGCTTGGCTGGAATTGTTTGCATGGTAATATGCTTTATCGCGCCTGGCTCCATCGCATCTGTCGAGGCGGCGGATATGACGATGCCACTGCCGGTACGCAATCTCTATCCTCCCATGATGCGGTTCTTTGATCCCACTCCGGACTCCGCTTTGCGCTCCTATGATCGAAGCTGGTTTTTTGAGCTTAATCAGCACTATTCAACAGTCAATATCATTGATAACGCAGCCAAATCGCATCTGCTGGCGGATATGGAGCTTTATGTACTGGAGCCTGTTGTTCGCTACGCTGTGAATTCAGACTTGGAGCTGACCCTTCGGGTTCCCGTTCTGGCACCTTCCAGTGGCGTTTTTGACGATGCTATCCGTTCTTTTCATGACGCTTTCGGATTTTCTGATAACGGGCGGAGTCTCAGACCGAATAATAGTTTTGCCTATCTGTTTGATAATGGCAAAGGTGTTCGCTGGCAGGGGCGTAGCCTCGTAGAGATGGGAAATGTGGTGCTGTCAGGACGATATCGCCTGGTTGAAGACGAGGGGTGGGCTCTGGCGGCGCTGGCGGCAGTGAAGCTGCCGACTGCATCAAAGCAGCGCGGCTGGGGCAGCGGCGCTCCTGATGTAGGAGTCGGCGCTGTCGCCTCGTGGAAAAACCGTGGCTGGTTTGGCCATCTGGAGGGGTGGGTGGTTCAACCGCTGGCAGGTAACGTGCCGGGTATCCGTTACGACACGTATCTGCGCGGCTCGGTGACGGCAGGTTACCAGTTGTTCCACAGCGCAGCTCTTATCGTGCAGGCTCAGGGTGGAAACTCACCTTACAATAGCGGCATTTCCGGGCTGGATCATCCACCTTTTCTGATTGCCTTCGGAATGCGCGGCAGCTTGTCGCCCGAGATGGGTTGGCATGCCGCCATCGTTGAAAACATCAGCCAGGTGACCACGCAGGATATCTCTGTCACTGTCGGTCTGAACTGGGCTATCAAGTGAGCCCGTGTTGAGTTTCGCTGACAGGGGAGCAGGCGGATGAGCGCCTCAAACCGTTCAATATCCGAGCGCCGACAAGGTTTGTCATGGTGGCATCTGTGCCTGTTTTTTGTACTGGCTGTAGCACTGTTTGTACTGCTGCGCTGGCAACCGGATGCGTGGTTGCAGGAGCAGATTGACAATCAGGCGTACCAACACGGCATGGTGGTGCAATATCAACGCCTGCATGTGGATGGCTTCACGCTGCATCTGGAGCATCTCTCTATCCGGTCGGCCCGGTGGCCGGCACCAATGATGATCGATACGTTGACCCTCACGCCGGCATGGAGTTCGCTGTTGAAAGCGCGTGCCGCTATCCACCTGTTGGCTAACAGCAATGGTCAGCGACTCGAAACGCTGTTGATCTGGCAGTCCGGTCATATTGGTATATCCGGGCTGCAAGGCGATTTGGATGTGGCGTTGTTGCAACCGTTCTGGCAGCGGCGTTTAACACTGCCGATTCATGTCGGCGGGCGACTCATACTGGCGGGCGATATGCTGCTTGATGCTGCCAGCGGGATGCCTGTCGATGGCAATATCAAGCTGGAATGGCATTCGGCGGCAACTGATGTAACCGGGCTGGACAAACCACTCGGTGATTATCGGCTGCTGTTGAAGGCCGGCAAAGCGTCTGGAAAATTGTCTGGCAAAGCATCTGGAAAATCATGGCAATGGACGCTTACGGGCGGTTCGAGCCTGAAACTGTCCGGTCAGGGCACTATCCATATAGCCGGACCGTTACTGCAACAGTGGGGCATTCATGGTCGCATTCGACTGCAACCGATGCGCAGGGACAATGCGATTGCAGCCATGCTTGGTGGCAAGGTGGCGGCATTCAGTCTCTCCGGCAATGTGATCAATCCCCGCTGGCAGGCGCTTGTTGTCGGGCATTGAGCTCAAGAACCGATCCGGAGGTACGGCTTTAGCCGTGCAAACGATGCAAATATACGCGGTTAAAGCCGCATCTCCAGTCATGCTGAATAGTTGCAATATGACAAACTTTGACACATCGGGGTTCTGTTTCTAAGCTGACGGGGATGAACATAGACGCAACGACAAAGAGTTATGGCATTATTGGATGGCCGGTGAAACACTCGCTTTCACCGCGCTTTCAGATGCGTTTTTTGCATGATGCCCATTGCAATGCTGTGTATCTGCCGTTTGCAGTGGCGCCGGAGATGCTCGCGCCCGCCATGGATGGATTATGGGCATTAGGTGTGCAGGGCTTCAATGTTACAGTGCCGCACAAGGAATCGGTCTTTCAGATGGTGGATGCCGATGCTGATGCCAACTTGATTGGCGCTGTAAATACGGTGCGCCGGGGTGAACGCGGCTGGCAGGCTACCAATACCGACTGGCTGGGATTCAAGGCCGTGATTGAAGGGCTCAAGGTGGATGTTGAAGGGCGGCAGGTGTTGTTGTTCGGCGCCGGCGGTACCGCACGTGCGGTGCTACGCGCACTGGCTGAGCTGCATCCCGGCCAGATCCATATCTGTAATCGTAATCATGAACGCCTGGCAGCACTGCTGACATCGGCGCAGGCGTCATATCCGGATTTAAACTGTCAGCCACTGTTGTGGCGGCAGGATCATGTCAGCAGGGCCAGCGCTGATGCCTGTTTGCTGATCAACACCACCACGATAGGATTGAAACAGGATCAGGATTTCCCATTTATATTAACAGGTTCTGGGTCGGCTATTGATGCAGTTTATCAACCGGATGGGGGCACTGCATTTGTCAGATCGGCAACGGATAGCGGGCGACTGTGCGTCGACGGCTTGCCCATGCTGATTGCTCAGGGCGCGGCTTCATTTGCCTGGTGGCACCATTGCGACAGCCCCGAGTGCAGCCGGACATTGCGATATATGCAACAGCACCTAGGCCGTCAGTATGTTGAATTACAGGGTTGGGAAGGCATAGCGTGAATCGGTCACGGTTGGGCGACATGTTGCTCAGGCAGCAGAGGATCAGCCGGGAGCAACTCGATCAGGTATTGCGTGAAGCCAAACTGCATGGCGATAGCTTGACCACGCAACTGGTGCGACAGCAAATTTTTACCGAGCCTGAACTGGTTACATTCCTGACCGCCTCATTCGGTTGCCCGTCTATCGATCTGGAACAGATCAAAATTGACCCGGATGCCAGCAAGATTCCGCTGAATGTGCTGCGCAAGAACTTGGCGCTGCCGCTGAAACGCAAGGCCAACAAACTTCAACTGGCTGTAGTTGATCCCTATGATATCAACAGTCTGGATGAAATTGCCTTTATCAGCGGCTGCAAGATTGAGCTCTTTGTGGCATCCGAAAGCCAGTTGAACCGAAAGCTGGACGAACTGAGCGATAACGATGAACAGTTGCAACAGGTCATGGCCGACCTTGGCGCCATGGATGTTGAGGTCGTGGATACATCCGAAAAGGATATTGACGAATATTCACTATCGGCGGAGATCGAGGCTGCCCCGATTGTCAGGCTGGTCAATCTGATTCTGATGGATGCAATCAAGCGCGGCGCATCCGATATCCATCTTGAGCCCTATGAAAAAGTATTGCGTGTGCGTTACCGTGTTGATGGCGTGCTGCATGAGATCATGCGGCCGAGTCTGGGTATGCGCGAGGCTATTGTGTCACGGCTGAAGATTTTGGCCCGACTCGATATCTCCGAACGCCGCTTGCCACAGGATGGACGCATTAAATTGCGCCTGTCGCGCGCTAAAACGGTTGATTTTCGTGTCTCCGTACTGCCTACCCTGTTTGGTGAGAAGGTAGTGATGCGCCTGCTTGATCCATCCAGTCTGCAACTGGACATGAGTAAATTAGGTTATGCGGGCAAAGCCCTGACATGGTTGCAGGAGGCGATTCACAGGCCGTATGGCATGGTGCTGGTGACAGGGCCGACCGGTTCGGGCAAAACGGTCAGTCTCTATTCGGCGGTGTCCGAACTGAATCAACCCGGAGTGAATATTTGCACTGCTGAGGATCCTGTCGAATTCAATTTCATGGGCATCAATCAGGTGAATGTGAATACGGATATCGGGCTGGATTTTCCGGCTGTGTTACGCTCTTTTATGCGTCAGGACCCTGATATTATATTGGTCGGCGAAATTCGCGATTATGAAACTGCTGCAATCGGCATCAAGGCGGCGTTGACCGGTCATCTGGTGTTGGCGACACTGCATACCAATGATGCGCCCTCCACCATGACACGCTTGATCAATATGGGTATTGAGCCATTCTTGGTGGGTTCCGCCATTAATCTGGTTTCCGCCCAGCGTCTGGCCCGGCGTATCTGCCCGGATTGCAAAACATCCAAGCAGATTCCAGTGGCTGCCCTGCTGGATGCAGGCGTGCCTGAAAGCGAACTGGCCGGTTTTCGCCCCATGTGCGGTAGTGGATGTCAGAGCTGTAACGGTACCGGCTATAAGGGCAGAACCGGTATTTATCAGGTAATGCCGGTGTTTGATGAGATCAGGGAAGCCGTTTATGCCGGTGAAAATTCAGACAGAATTAATGCTATTGCCATCCGTCAGGGCGTCAAAACATTGCGCATGGAGGCATTGGAAAAAGTGAAAAGCGGCGAGATTTCTCTGGCCGAATGTCTGCGCGTGACAGTGCCGGATTAACATGAAACATGATCACGGAGTGGAAAAAGTCCATGTGCGTTAGTCCCTTACGAAAAATAGCTCGTGCAAAATGTACAAGAAGCAAAAATCATAAAATCAAAAGATTCTCACCACAGAGGACACAGAGAGCACAGAGGAAAAGCAGAGAAAAGCAAAACATAAAGATTTTGACCTCCTCTGTGTACTCTGTGGTTCAAGAGTTTCCTGTTGGGTTCCGGCTATGCCGGGTTGGGAGATAGAACTGATGGCGACATTTATTTGGCAGGCGAAAAACAAGCAGGGAGACGCGCAAAGCGGCGAGATGGAGGCGCCCAGACGTGAAATTGCGACGGCAATTCTGCGGCGCAAGGGGTTGGTGGATGTCAAAGTAAAGAAGAAGCCGATTGAAATCAACCTGTTTCCAGAGAAGGTTGACGATAAGGATATTTCTATTTTCTTTCGCCAGCTCTCCACCATGATCAATGCCGGACTGCCGCTGGTACAGTGCTTCGAGCTGTCAGAACGCGGCGCCGAAAAAAAAGCTATGGTCAAGCTGTTGCGAGAAGTGCGTCAGAGCCTGGAAGGCGGTAATCCGCTGGGTGAAACGATGCGTCAGTTCCCCGATGAGTTTGATCGCCTGACCTGTGCTCTGGTCGAGGCTGGCGAACAGGGCGGTATTCTCGATACGATTCTGCTCCGGCTCTGCATATACAAGGAAAAAGCACTGAGCCTGAAAGCCAAAATTAAATCAGCCATGGTTTACCCCATCGCCATTCTGGTGGTCTCTTTTATTGTCACCGCCATTCTGATGATTTTTGTTATTCCGGTTTTTGGCGATATGTTTGCCGATTTTGGCGCTGAATTGCCTGCCCCGACCCAGATTACTATTGCGATATCCAATGTGTTTGTGGCCTACTGGTATGTTGTGGTCGGAGCGCCGATTTTGATGGTGATGGCGGTTCGGGCCATCTACACGACGCCCAAAGGGCGTTATCAGATGGACAAGTTGTTGCTTGTACTGCCTGTGCTTGGCGATGTGTTGCGCAAGGCGTCGGTGGCCCGTTTCTGCCGCACCTTTTCCACACTCAGCGCCGCCGGCGTGCCGATTCTGGAATCGCTGGACACGGTGGCCGAAACCGCCGGCAATGTGGTGATTGAAGAGGTGATTCTTTCCTCCAAAGAGTCGATATCGCAAGGACAAACGCTGACTACGCCGCTGGAAGCCAGTAAAATTTTTCCGCTGATGGTGACGCAGATGATCTCCATTGGCGAACAGACCGGCAGTCTGGAAGAGATGCTGGGCAAGATTGCAGATTTTTATGAGGAAGAGGTCGATACGGCGGTGGATAATATGCAGCAGTTGATGGAACCGATCATCATGGCCTTCCTCGGTGTTGTCATTGGCGGACTGGTGATTTCGATGTATTTGCCGATCTTCAAAATGGCTTCTATCGTCTGATTGGTTTGGCATCGCTTTCGCATCGTTTGGCCTCCGAAAAGATCGTTGACATGCAGCCAGTGCGGTTGATATGCAACTGATTTTGTATCGCGCCATGGCGGCGTCGGTGATTGCCATGGTGGTGGTGCTGTGGGTCTATCCCGCCTCGCAGCTGTATCAGCAGCAGTTGATCATTTCAACCGGGGTGCTGTTTTTGCTGATGCTGCTGATTCAGATGGCGATGATCTCCAGTCGGATATCCGAAAAAAACCAGTGGGTGTTCCAGTATGCATCCGATACCACGCTCGCCAGTATCCTGATCTTTGCCAGTGGCGGTGTGTTCAGTCCGTTCTCGTTTCTGTATGGGCTGATTATTATCGCTTCCGGGACGCACGCCCGACGACTGCTGCCCATCGTGATCAGTATCCTCGCATGCTCGGGTTATCTGTCGGCGGTCTATGGCGAGGCATGGCTGGCCCGCAGTGACGGGCTAAACACGCAACAGGCGTTGCATGTGCTGATGCAGGTCTCCGCCCTGATGCTGGTCGGGGGCGTGATGGCCTATATTGCCCGGCGTCATGCCAGTTTGCGGGCGCAGAGTGATCAGGCTGTCCGGCAGCACAGGGAACTCAAAGATTTGCACGATCATATCATGTCCGAAATGGCCGAGGGCGTGATTGTGCTGGATCGGGCTCTGCAAGTGACCGACATGAATACGGCGGCCAGATCATTACTGGGCCATCAGACGGTCGCGACGTTGCTGGCCATCCCGGCGCTGAGCAAGTTTTTCCAGCAGTCGCAACGCACGACATTCCAGTGTGAATATGCAAATTCAGCCGACGATGCACAGCGCAATCTGTTACTGATGGTGCGTCAGTTGTCAGATGAAGATGATGCCGCGTGGCTGCTGACGCTTGTCGATATCTCGGACGTCAGACGCCTTGAGAAGCAGCTGTTACAGCAGGAAAAAATGGCTCTGTTGGGCAGGATGGCAGCTATGCTGGCGCATGAAATTCGCAATCCCATTCAGACCATGGCTCAGGGACTGGAACTGATGGCAGTCAAGCCGGAGAGCCGGGCGGCGATGCAGGCGATCCTGCAGGATGAAACACAGCGTCTGAACAGGCTGGTCACCATGATGCTGGATTACGCCAAACCCTTGCAGCCGGCACCAGTGTTAACCTATATGCCGGAGGTGATCAGGCAGACCCTGGCGCGGGTGGAAATCGCCCATCGCGTGCAAGTACAGGCGGATTGCCGGGTGGATGAACTGGAGATTGATGGGGATCATTTTCGTCTGGTTGCGGATAATCTGCTCTCCAATGCGCTGGCCAATCGTTTGCCCGAGAGTCGCGTCGGGCTGGCATTGACGACTGATGGCGGGGACTGGACGCTAAGGGTATGCAATGATGGCGAACTGCCGGGTGATATTCGTGACAGTCTGTTCGAACCGTTTGTGACTGGTCGTTCCAGTGGCATCGGGCTGGGTTTGGCTACGGTCAGACAGGTGTGCTTGGTCAATGGTTGGACTGTGTCGGTGCAGGCGGATGCAGGCAAGGTCTGTTTTCAGGTTGTAGGGCCGCTGGATGGTGAGCAGGGGAATGGGGAATAGTGTGGAGATGAAAGATGGCTGATATTCTGCTGGTGGAAGATGAGGCGAATGCGCGCAAGGTGTTGTCGATGGGGCTGGAGTTACAGGGGCATCAGGTGTGTAGCTGTGCGGCTCCGGCGGAGGCTGATCGCCAGCTGCAACGCCGCTCTTTTGATGTGGTGTTGACCGATCTGCGCATGGAAGGCCGTGATGCGGGTCTGGAGGTGATCGCCATGGCGAGAAAACTACAGCCGCAGGCGCGGGTGCTGTTGCTCACTGCCTATGCCAGTGCCGATACGGCGGTGGCTGCCATGAAGCAGGGCGCCTTTGATTATCTGACTAAGCCGGTATCGGGCGAGGAACTGGCCTCTGCAGTTGAGCGGGCACTGTTTGATGCGGCGGCCCACAGCGGCGGGATTGCTCGTCAGTCAGCGCAACAGGAAGGTGCGGATGAAGAAGGGGGGAGCACCGAGTCGGCAGGGGACATGTTGCTCGGCGAGTCGGAAGCGATGCAGCGGGTGCGAGAGCGTTTGAGACGGGCCGCAAGGTCAGATTTTACAGTGCTGATTTCCGGTGAGTCCGGCACAGGCAAGGAGTTGGCTGCGCGGGTCGTGCATGCATGGTCAACCCGCGCCAAAGGTGTTTTTATCCCGGTGCATTGCGGCGCTATCCCCGAAGGATTGTTTGAGTCCGAACTGTTCGGGCATCGTAAGGGGGCGTTTACCGGGGCTGAGTCGGATCGTGCCGGACTGATTGAATCGGCCAGTGGCGGCACCCTGTTTCTCGATGAAGTGGGCGAATTGCCGCTATCGGCGCAGGTAAAATTGCTCAGGGTGTTGCAGGAAAAGCGAGTGCGCCGGGTGGGCGATGATCGTGAACACGATGTGGATGTGCGCGTGATTGCCGCGACCAACCGCGATCTGGAAGCGGAAGTGCAGCAGGGTCATTTTCGCGGCGATCTGTTTTTCCGGTTGAATGTGGTGCCGGTGCATATGCCGCCGCTCAGACAGCGCCGGGAGGATATCCCGCTGCTGGCCAGAGAGATTGTGCGGCAATATAGCGAAGGTCGCGCCCGTCTGACGGATGGTTGTCTGAAAGAGCTGGTGTCATTGCCGTTTATGGGCAATGTGCGGGAGTTGGAAAATCTGATGCAGCGTATGCTGGCGCTGTCGGAAGACAGTGAGCTGGATGCGACGCTGCTGGCCGAGATGTATTCCGGCGTACAGGGCGGTTTGCAGATTTCACTGCAGAGTATGCAGCAGCAGGGTGGTGATCTGGATACATGGGTGGCGGCCATGGAGCAGCAGTTGATTGATGAAGCGCTGGCCGATAGCGGCGGCAATATCACCCGCGCCGCCGAAGCCCTGGGTATCAGTTTCCGTTCGCTGCGCTATCGTCTGAAAAAAGGCCATGCACCGGATGCGGAGGTATGAACGAACTGTCGCTGTTATGCGGCATACTCGGACTGATGGTTGGCAGTTTTGCCAATGTCTGCGTCTATCGCATTCCCCGGCGTGAGTCGATTGCGTTTCCCGGCAGCCACTGCCCGACCTGCAGTCATGCCATTGCCGCCTATGATAATATCCCCCTGATATCATGGTTGATGTTGCGCGGTCGCTGTCGCCATTGTCATGCGCCGATTGCATGGCGTTATCCATTGCTGGAATTGCTGATGGGGGTGAGTTGGGGGCTGTTGGCGGTTCATTTTGGGGCGACTGCCGAACTGGCGGCGGCCTTATGCCTGTTTTTTTTACTCTGGGTGCTGAGCGTGATTGACCTGGAAACAGGTCTGTTGCCCAATGCACTGACCTGGCCGGGGATTGCTGCTGGCTTGCTCTTTTCATGGTGGTTGGGCAGTTGGCAGGATGCTCTGATCGGGGCGCTGGCCGGTTATGGCCTGTTCTGGTCGATTGCACGACTGTTTTTGTGGCTGACCGGACGCGAGGGCATGGGCCATGGCGATTTCAAGCTGCTGGCTATGCTGGGTGCATTTATGGGTTGGCAGGCGCTACCCTTTATCGTACTGGTCTCTTCGGTTGTCGGCGCGCTGCTTGGCTCGCTGTTTCTGCTGCTTTCAAAAAAAGGATTGAGAGCTGAAATTCCGTTCGGCCCCTATTTGGCCGCAGCCGGCATGATCTGGCTGGTGTGGGGCGAAGATCTGTTGGGCTGGTATCTGCATGTGGCGGGCTTGCATGCATAGGCCGGGTGGATTATCCCGCATGAGTCCGCATCGGGTTGGATTGACCGGCGGCATCGGCAGCGGCAAGAGTACGGTTGCGGCGATGTTTGCCGAGCTCAATGTCGCAGTGCTGGATCTGGATCAGGTCGGCCATGCCGTTGTTGCGCCCAACAGCGCAGGGCTGGCGCGATTGCTGGAGACTTTTGGCGGGGATATTTTAACCAGGGACGGTGCATTGAACAGAAAAAAATTAGCGCAGCGCTGTTTTTCCGATGCCGAACAGGTGGCGAAACTCAATGCCATCATGCACCCGCTGATCTGGCAGGCTGAAGAAGAGTGGTTGCAGCAACAACAACAGGGCGGTTATGTGCTGATCGAGGCATCGGTATTGCTGGAGTCGGGCGGTGTATCGCGTATGGATGCAGTGGTTGTGGTGCTGGCCGATGAAGATACAAGGCGTCGGAGAGTGCTGGCGCGGGGAGACAGGAGCGGGGCTGAATTCGGGACGGTTGTAGCCCGGCAATGCAGTGACGCCGAACGACGCAAGGCGGCTGATTTCATCATCAGCAACACATCTGGTATGGCAGAATTACATCAACAGGTGTTAAAAACAGACGCCATGTTACGGCAATATTTATCTTGAATGATCCATGTCGCAGGCCAATCGCATGAATTTTATAGCGGAGCGCCCAAAGGATAAGAAAAACACTCACCACAGAGGACACAGAGAGCACAGAGAAAGTCAAAAGAATCAAATCAATTGAGTAATCATGCAGGATGAATGTAGGTGCAATTTTAACCATGTATACACAAAATCGTGCGGTACCTTCGAAGACTTTCAGTTTCGTTTTTTTCTCTGTGCTCTCTGTGTCCTCTGTGGTAAAAAAAGACTTTTGAGGAAAGCTATATTAATGTAATTGTCCTCCCATGTCGGATTCCGGCCGGATTTTGGGTTGACAGCAGGAGATGAGACGGTAAGTTTCCGCGCCTCAATACAAGGCGCAGCAGTGGCTGCAAGGAGATATACCAACGTGGCAAACCATGCATCAGCAATGAAACGTGCTCGTCAGGACGAGAAAAAGCGTCTGCAGAATCGCGACCAGAAATCTGCAATGCGTACCGAGATTAAGAAGGTATTGACTGCCGTAGAGACTGGCGACAAGGAAGCAGCTGCAGTTGCCTTGAAATCTGCAACATCAGAGCTTGATCGCGCTGGTCGTAAAAACCAGATTCACGCAAGGCAGGCCTCACGCCGCGTATCTCGCCTGAATGCGAAAGTAAAAGCCATTTCCTGAATCTGTTCCTGAATTCTAAAAAAGCCCGTCTGGCCTTTGGCCCGGCGGGCTTTTTTTTCCATCTATGCAAAGCAAACGAAAAAGGGCACCCGAAAGGGTGCCCTGATTTGGTCTGAAATGGCTCCCCGAGCAGGACTCGAACCTGCGACATATGGATTAACAGTCCACCGTTCTACCAACTGAACTATCGGGGAATTTGAAAGAGCGCGAACCGTACGGAGGCGTTCGATTCGTGTCAATATCTATTCGCTAAAATATTTTTCCGGCCCCTGATCAGACAAGTTCTCCTGTCATGCTATCACGGTGCTGTAAAATGATGGCGATTTATGGAGTATTCAGTGCCGTATGAACTGATCACCCTGGGGCGCATGGTTGCGGTGCGTGTGTCAGACTTTTTAACATGAAACAGATGAAACAAGCAACGTGATGGCGTGATTTTACCCCGTGGTGGGACTTCACCCCACGGGATGGAAGAAGTCGAACGCGTGACTGGAGGTGCGTTTTTTGAACCCTGGTGCTGTCTGGAAATCGGGCTGGTTCGTCGGTGTTGTGGTGACGCTGCTGTTTCTGGCGGCATATCAGTATGCATTTCAGCCGTTTCAGCGCATGGAAGTAATGGCCTATGATTATCAACTGAGCAGCTCGGAGGACCCGGCAGACAGTCGCATCGTATTGATCAACATGGATAAGCAATCCCTCACTGCTGCAGTGCAGCCGATGATCGCCAGCGTCATCGATAAACTGTCCGCTGCCGGCGCAACTGTGATTGCGCTCGATCAGTTGTACGACAAGAGCGATGAGATGGCGAATGCCGGGGAGGCTGTATTGCAGCAGGCCGTGCGCCGCTCGGGTATGACGCTGCTGCCTCTGTTTGCGACTGTCTTGACAAGCCATGAATATGCCAATGACATTCTGCCGCACGAACTGGCCGGACTGAGCATTAGTCATGTCAATGCCACTGACGTTGCGGCCGAGCCGATCAAGGCAAGTACATTGCGTTATCCTTATGCATCGTTGATTCAGGCCTCTGCCGGGGTCGGGCATTTGAGCGTATTCGGAGATGCCGATGGCGTGGTGCGTAGTGAGCCGCTGGCTATTACCTACGCCGGTAAATATTTCCCATCCATGCCACTGATGCTCGCTGCCAGAGTGCTGAATATTCCGTTGGCGGATATCCGCATCAATCTGGGGACGGATATCGAACTGGGGGCCATGAATCTTGCAACGGATGCCATGTTGCGGATGTACCCCTATTTTCCTAATGCTGCGCACACAGATGATTTCAGCTCCTATACATTGCAACAGGTTCTGTCGGAGCAGATGGATGCTGATACCTTCAAGGATAAAATTGTCCTGATCGGCAGTAGTGAAAAATTGCTAATGACGCCGGCTGGCTCCATGAGTCGCATGGCGTTTACGGGCGATGTGCTGCAAAGTATTTTACAGGATCGCTACATCAGCCGTCCGGCCTGGGCGCATGCGGTTGAGATGGGCTTGCTACTGTTGATCGGGCTATACCTGATTGTGCTGTTGCCACGCCTGACCCCGAGGCTTGCAGTGCCGCTGTCAGCTGCATTGCTGCTGATATTGGTCGCCGCCGAATGGGAGACACTGGACAGCTACGCTGTATGGCTGCAGACGCTCTCCGCTGCGCTATTGCTGGTCTCAGGACACCTGCTGTTTGTCGCGACGCAGCTGCTGTTCGATCGCAACAGGCAGCCGCAGGTGAGGAGCGGACTGGATGAAACCAACAGGATGCTGGGGCTATCTTTCAAAAGTCAGGGCATGCTGGATAAAGCGCTTGAAAAGTTCCTTGCATGCCCATTTGATGAAGATATGGCCCAAATCCTGTACGACCTGGCCCAAGCCTTTGAACGCAAACGAGAGTTCGACCAGGCCGTGGCGGCCTATACGCATGTGATGAACCAGCAAGCGGATTTTCGGGATGTTCAGGTGCGTCTTATCCAAGCCAAAAATGCGCAGCAGGCCGGCGAAGGCAAAGATGCCAACTCGGCACTGTCATCACTGCTGAAAAATGGCGACAGCAACCCTGTGCTGGGTCGTTATGAAATTATCAGCGAGTTGGGCAAGGGGGGTATGGGTACGGTCTATTTGGGCAGAGATCCGAAAATCAATCGTCAGGTGGCGATCAAGACAATGGCATTGTCACAGGAGTTCGAGCCGGATGAGTTGGAGGAGGTCAAGGCGAAGTTTTTCCATGAAGCTGAAATTGCCGGCATGCTCAATCATCCGAATATCGTCACCATTTTCGATGCCGGCGATGAGTATGATCTGGCCTATATTGCTATGGAATTTCTCGATGGCGTCGATCTGGTTTCCTACACCAAAAAAGGTAAGCTGTTGCCCGTGACGACGACCCTGAAGATTATTGCCAAGGTGGCTGAAGCATTGAGGTATGCGCATGCACATGGGGTGATTCATCGCGACATAAAGCCGGCCAATATCATGATTCTAAAGAATAAAAGCGTCAAAGTGACCGATTTCGGGATCGCCCATATCAATGAATCGAGCAAGAAAAGATCAGGCACCGTGCTGGGTACGCCCTCCTATATGTCGCCGGAGCAGCTCTCGGGCAAACAGCTGGATGGTCGTTCGGATCTGTTTTCGCTCGGCGTGATGCTCTATGAACTGGTCAGCAGCGTTCGCCCCTTCCGCGCTGCATCCATTTCAAAGTTGATGTTCAAGATCGCCAAGCAACCGCACACGGATGTGCGTCAGCACAATGCTGATGTGCCGGAGTGCGTGAGCAGGCTGATTGACCACCTGTTAACCAAAAAAGCGGATCAGCGGATTGAGAGCGCTGATGCCGTGCTGGCTCGAATCGCCGCCTGCCTAAGCGAATTAAAACATCAGGGAGGTGGACAATGATAGCTTGGGAAATGTATGCGATGACTGATGTCGGGGTCAGGCGTGATCATAATGAGGATGATGTTGCCGTATTTCCCGAGCATGGTGTTGCCATTTTGGCTGACGGCATGGGAGGATATAATGCCGGTGAAGTGGCCAGCGCCATGGCTGTGAGTGTGATTGGAGAGATGATCAAAACAGAGCGATCCGGTATAGAGGCTGAACAGATCAATGCCCAGACCGGCTTCACTGAAGCATCCATGCTGGTGCGCCAGTCGGTTGAAGCTGCCAATGAAGCGATCTACCGGACAGCACGCACGGAAGAGGCGTGTGCCGGTATGGGCACGACCGTGCTGGTAACTTACCTGTACGGTGATCGCATCACGGCTGCGCATGTGGGCGACTCGCGTATGTACCGGCTGCGCGACAAGCGCCTGACTCATGTGACGGAAGATCATTCGCTGGTGCATGAGCAGGTGCGGCGCGGTTTGTTGTCGGCTGATGACGCCCGCAACTCCAGAATCAAGAATCTGGTCACTCGCGCGTTGGGCGTGGAGCCGGGGGTGGAGCCTGATCTTGTCGAAGATATGGTCAGGGCAGGGGATCTGTATCTGATGAGTTCGGACGGACTGACGGATGTGGTGTCCGATGAGGCCATTGTACATGTATTAATGGAGCAGCAGTCGCAATTGCCGAAAGCCGCGAAGCTGTTGATAGATATGGCCAATAAAGCCGGCGGACCGGATAATATTTCTGTGATTCTGATCAAAGTGGCCAGGGCCAAGTCGAAAGGGGGGCTGTTTTCCCGGCTGTTACGAAAGTAGTACATGTTTAGTAAGCTTATCAGGTCAAGTGTTTATGGCGGATTTTTCTTATCTACCCCCCCCATTCCTGACCTTTGATTTTAACAAAAAGGCGACCTTCGGGTTGCCTTTTTTGGTGATGTGATTATGCGGGCCAGGCAGATGGGGTCTTTTTTCCGCTAATAGGCGTATTTATTGCCTATGGAGTGGTGACGACTTCATGCTAATGTTTCACCATCGTCGATTTCGTTTAGTGCGACGACCCCAAAACTCAAGAGGAGGATTATCCGAATGAAGAAAATAATGTTGATGGCGGCCACGGCCGCATTCGTGCTGGGTGCAGGTGTTATGGCTCCGGCTGATGCCAGTGCAAAATCGTTCAACGTCAAGTCGTGCAAGGCTTGTCACAAGGTAGGCAAGAAGAAGGTTGGCCCTGCCTGGAAAGATGTGGCGGCAGCTTATGGTAATGCGGAGACGCTGGCAGCGGTGTTCAAGAGCGGTTTCAAGGTAAGTGATCGCAAGATTGCCAGTTCCAACAGCAAGTGGAAGCATAAGGCAGGTTTGATGACCGCGCAGTACAAGCGGCTGATCAAGGGTCACGAGGATGAAGCGGCCAAAGCGCTGTTTGCTGCAGTGGCGGCAGGCAAGATCTGATCTTGTGAAATCAGTCTGATTTGTCAGGAATCAACGATTCGTGACATGTCATGAAAAAAGGGCGGCCCGAGAGGCCGCCCTTTTTTCATGATTGGAATTGATCTTTTGGTGTGTGATAAAATTTGATGAAGTCATCAGGGTTTCATCTCACGGGATGGAAAAAGTCCATGCGCGGCGGGGCTAGAGAAGCCACATGACAAAGCCCATGGCCAGCATGGCGGCGGGCGCATTCCACTGGCTCGGTATCAGCGCACGGGTAACCGAGGCAGCGATGGCCGGGATCAGGGTGGCAATCAGCAGTGATGTCCAGGCGGTGCCGTGGTATACATGCAGACTCCAGCACAGCAGAGCGGTGCAGGCGACCATCAGCAGCAGGTGGCCGGCTAGCGTCTGTTCCGGATGGGCCGGAAACCCGAGCTTGAGCAAGGCGGTATGGCCTGTTCCCAGATGATCCGCCCAGAATGCCGCAGGGAAGGCCAGGCAGAGGCACAGCGCCAGTCCGAAACCAAATTCGGGAATATGTGTGAACCACAACCCGGCAATGATCAGAGCGGCGATAAAGTGGGTAAGCGGCAACAGTGGCAGGATCGGGTATATATTAAGCGCTGAATTTTTTGTTTGACCTGTCCATGCGACGCGCAGATGATGCCAGAACGGCGAGGGCAGAATATTGGCTAGAATGGCCGGCAATATGAGCGCTGCAAGGCCACTCCATAACCAGTTGCTATCGACATAAACCGGCCACATCAGCACCCAGATCGTCAATAGCGGCGCAATCGCGTGTTGAATGGTGAGCGGTGGCGCGCCACGACGCAGAATCATCACAGAGAACCATGTCAGTTGCAGTACTCCCAGCGCCACCAGCCCGCTAAGCATTAAATCACTACTGGCAATATGTTCAAATACAGGGAATCCACTCATGTGCGTCACACTAGCTATTCATCTGCTTTGCTGAAAGTCGGACTATGGGTTAGTCTGCCCATTCATCTGATCCATTGATGATCCATAAGGAGGGAGGGGTAATGATCCGGAACGAAACTAAACAGAATGAAATGAAACAACAGGTGGCCGAGGCGGCGCTTGAATATGTGAAAGCGGATACCATTATCGGTGTTGGCACCGGCTCTACGGCCAATATGTTCATCGATGCGCTGGCCGCCATGAAGGATGAGATTCTCGGTGCCGTGGCCAGCTCAGAGGCCACTGCTGCCCGATTGAGCGGCCATGGTATAGACGTCATGGATTTAAATGAAGCATTAACGCAGGTGGATGCGCTGTCGGTCTATATCGACGGGGCCGATGAATTTGATGCCGGCAAGAATCTCACCAAGGGAGGCGGCGGCGCACTGACACGCGAAAAAATTGTGGCGGCGGCATCCGATGCTTTCGTCTGCATTGTTGATGAGAGCAAGCAGGTGGAGCATCTTGGCACATTTCCTTTGCCAATCGAGGTGATTCCCATGGCTGGTGCGCTGGTGGCCAATGCGGCCAGAGAACTGGGCGGAGAGCCTGTGCTGCGTGAAGATTTCGTGACCGATAATGGTAATATTATTATTGACGTGCATGGCCTGAAAATTACCGATGCACGCGGCCTGGAAGATCACCTGAACAGCATCCCCGGTGTGGTGACCAATGGCATTTTCTCGCATCAGGGGGCCGATGTGGTGCTGATGGGCACGCCGAAGGGCGTGAAAGTGATCGACTGATTGGCTGTGCTTCACGAACTGCCCGTTAGCTATAACTACGCTTTGGTAGTGTTGTCGGTGGCGATTGCCACCGTATCCGCTTTTGTGGCGCTGGCAGCAGTGCCGCGTATCCATGATCATGACGCTGGCCCGGGTCGTACGACGCTGTGGGCGCTGGTGTTTGGCGTGAGCCTCGGGGCCGGAATCTGGACCATGCACTTTATCGCTATGCTGGCATTGAATATCTCCGTGCCTGTGCGTTATGATGGCGGGTTGACACTGCTGTCACTGCTGGTCGGCATTGGTTTTTCGACCCTCGGCATTCTGCCGTTGCGCCGGGGCGGCAGGCTGAGCGGCAAACGCCTGCTGGGGGTGGGGACGCTGATGGGTAGCGGCATTGCCGGCATGCACTATACGGGCATGGCCGCGATGCAGATGGCGGCATCGATGTCCTATAATTACCTATGGGTTGCCGCCTCTGTCATCATTGCTATAGCAGCCTCTTCAGCTGCACTATGGATTTCCAATCACCTGCGCCAAAGCCAGGTGTTTGGAGAGATGCGCCTTAAGCTGTCGGCCGCCGTGGTCATGGGCTTGGCTGTATCTTCCATGCACTACAGCGGCATGGCGGCCGTGCACTTCTTTGCGCTGCCGCTCCAGAATGGGCCGCTAAATGGACTGGATACACAGTTGATGGCGATGATACTGACGATCATTACCGGCCTGATTCAGGGCGGCGTACTGGTGATGGCTGCGCTTGATCAGTCTGCTATGGCTGATCGACGCCTGGCCCGCAACGAAGAGAATCAACGTCATCTGCTGGATATGCTGCCTGATGGCGTGCTGGTGCATGAACAGGGCGTGATTGTCTATGCCAATCCTGCGGCCTGTCGTATGGCCGGCTTGCCGACGGATGTTTTGACAGGCAGGAATATGATGGATTTTGTGCATGCAGATTCGCGACAAATGATTGTGGAACGGATGCAACAGGTGATGCAGAGGCGGGAACCGGCCACCTTGGCTGAGGAGCAACTGCTACGTTCTGACGGTCGTAGTTTCATCGCCGAAGTAGAGGCGATGCCGGTCTTTTGGAACAATCATTCTGTGATTCAGGTGGTTATTCATGACATTAGTGAACGTCGGCAACGCGAGGAAGAGATTTCCCGTCTGGCCGCCATTCTCGAGCTGACATCCGATTTTGTCGGCACCGCTGATGTTGATGGCCATGTGTTGTATGTGAATACGGCGGGTCTGAAGATGGTTGGGCTGGCGCCTGATACGCAGATTCATGACAAGATGATCAGCGATTTTCATCCTGTAGAAGAGAGTAAACGGCTGAAAGAGCGGATTTTTCCGATTGCCGAGCAGCAGGGCAGTTGTCAGGTGGAGTGTACGTTTTTGCATCAGGATGGACATGAGGTGCCTGCATCAGCGGTATTTACTGCCCATAAAGACGCCAATGGCCATGTCACTCACTACTCTGTTATCGCGCGGGATCTGACCGAGGAGCGCAAACGTAATCAGCAACTGGAGCATACCCAGAGGCTGGAGAGCCTTGGCATTCTGGCAGGCGGTATTGCGCACGATTTCAACAATATTCTGACCGCCATCATGGGTAATGCCGCCATGGCTGAGCGCAGCCTCGATGATGCGTCTCCTGCCAAGGAGAAACTGGCCCGTATTGAGGCATCGACGCAGCGGGCCTCGGACTTGTGCAGGCAGATGCTGGCCTATTCGGGTAAGGGGAAATTTGTGGTCAAGGCGATCAATCTGTCGGACATGGTGGAGGAGATGACGCGATTGATGGAAGTATCGATCAGGAAGAATGTGGTCATCAAATATCACCTGGCTGAACATCTGCCGGCCGTTGAAGCGGATATGGCCCAACTTCAACAGGTCATTCTGAATCTGATCACCAATGCCAACGAAGCCATTGGTGATAAAAGCGGCGTGATCTCCTTTTCTACCGGTGTCATGCATGCCGATGGCAGTTATTTGCAGGCTGCCATTTCCGGCGAAACACTGCCGCAAGGGCGCTATGTCTATATCGAAGTGTCCGATACCGGTTGCGGCATGGATGCTGACACCATGAAGAAAATATTTGATCCGTTTTTCACCACCAAATTCACGGGTCGCGGGCTGGGTATGAGCGCCGTGCTCGGCATCATACGCGGCCACCATGGCGCGCTGCGGGTGTACAGCGAACCAGGCAAAGGCACGACCTTTAAAATATTGCTGCCGGCCTCCGAACAACCGGTGGATCAACGCTTGCCAACGCAGCAAGTCACGCGATGGCAGGGCAGGGGCGCAATTCTGGTCGTTGATGACGAGGAGACTATCAGAGAAGTTGCAGCAATGATGCTGGAAGATATGGGCTTTTCAATCTTTACGGCGGAAAATGGGCTGCAAGGACTGGACGTGTATCGTCAGCACCAGGATGAGATTGTCGGGGTGCTAATGGATATGACCATGCCGAAGATGGATGGCAAGGCATGTTTCAGGGAACTGCGCAGGACCAATGCCGATGTGAAAGTAATCCTTACCAGTGGTTACAACGAACAGGATGCAACGAGTCGTTTTGTTGGACAGGGACTGGCGGGATTTATCCAGAAACCGTATTCACCGGAGGCGTTACGCGCTATCATGCAGACGATATAATGGAGAAAAGCATGTCAGTAATTGATCGAAACATGCGCAAAATGCTTCTGATTTGCTATGAACTGTGTATGTTGAGATATGGATGTGGCAGTCATGGCAAATAGCGTGACATCGGGAGGCGCACGTTCTACCGTGCTGGCGATGAATCCATTGCAGCTATCCCTGTTGGTGGCGATTCCCTTTGTCTGCGCCTTCAGCCTGATTAATTTTACGCAGAATTTATATGGCCTCGGCCAGATTGAGTTGGGCATGGTGGCGACGCTGGCGGGTCTGTACTGGTGGACAAGCAGACAGGATGCGCCCCTGCTGCAACAGAACCTGTTTATTTTGCACCCTGCCATTCTGTTTTCCCTGCTGTTCCTGCAGGGGGGGTATAGTGAGATCGGATTTATCTGGAGTTTCGGGTTTCCGTTTATTGCCTGTTTGAGTTCCGGTTCACGCACAGGTCTGGCGTGGACGATTGTTTACGCCATTGTTATTGCAGCCTTGAGTACAACGCTTGACGATATAGTCTGGCAAAAACTGGCCTATATCTGTCTGGCCTACGTGGCATTCAGTTTGATTGCAACTTATACAGTTCGGTGGCGTGAAAAAGTACAGGATAGTAGTCAAAATCGGTTATCTGAAACAACCAGCAACCTGAAACATGAGCAGCACCTGTTGGCGGATAGTAAAACCGGCTACAGGCGTTTGATGGATCTGTTACCGCATGCGCTTGGCGTACATTGCAATGATAAGTGGCTCTATTGCAATATGGCCGCAGCCCGTTTGTGGGGTGCTGATAGCCCCGAAGAGATAATCGGAACATCCATCTTTGATTATGTGCATCGCGATGATCGTGAACAGGTCAAACAACGCATTGAACGCATGGCTGCATCAGGTTTGCCCGCACCGATCATTGAGCGGCGAGTGCTACATAAAAACGGTGGGCAGACGGTGGCCAAGCTGCAGTCATGCCCGCTGACGTATGAAGGTAAACAATCTTTTCTGGTTACGGCGGAGGATGTCAGCAAACAGAAAGAACATGATGCCGAGCATCATCAGTTAAAAGCGCAACTGGAGCATGCCCAGCGGCTTGAATCGCTTGGCGTGCTGGCTGGCGGCATTGCGCATGATTTCAATAATCTGCTGACCGCGATTCTGGGCAATGCCGAACTGGCCAGAGGCAGGCTGGAGGATAAACCTGCCGTCATCGGACATATTGATAATATTGTTGACTCCTGCGATAACGCCGCAGAGTTATGCAAGCAGATGCTGGCCTATGCCGGCAAGGGTAGCTATGAAATGCGCGTGATTAACCTCAATGACATGGTCAAGTCGATGGGTAAACTGATCCGTGCGTCCGTTAGCAGCAATATCGCCCTGAAAATAAAACTGAACAGTCATTTACCTGGTATAGAAGGAGACCAAGCCCAGATTCAGCAGCTGATTCTGAATTTCATCGTCAATTCCGCTGATGCGATTGGTAGTGCAAGTGGAGAGATCAAGGTATCCAGCGGCGTCAGAAAGATGGATCATGAGCAGTTGTCCACGCTATATAATGGCAGGGAGTTATCGGCAGGAGAGTATGTGATTCTTGAGGTGCGGGATACCGGTTGCGGCATGAGCCAGGAGATGCAGGACAAGATCTTTGATCCTTTTTTCACCACCAAGGAGACCGGCAGCGGTTTGGGGTTGTCGGCAGTTCTTGGCATTGTGCGGGGGCATCACGGGGCGCTTCAGGTTTTCAGTACGCCCGGTAAGGGTAGTGCATTTCGAGTCTACCTGCCCTTGACCACACAGGCATTCAGCGCCAAGGTTGTCAGCACCGTTGAAGTCGATGCATGGCAGGGCGATGGCAAGGTACTGGTTGTCGATGATGATTTGCGGGTACGCAATGTGGCTCGGTTATTGATCGAAAATATGAATTTTGACGTGGTTACTGCTGAAGATGGTAAAGAGGGGCTGGAGTTGTTTGGCAGGCGGCATGATAATCTTGTTGCGGTTCTACTGGATATGACCATGCCTGTGCTGGGCGGCGTCGAAGCGATGGCCGGGATGCGTCAGGTTGACCCCGGCGTGCCTATTATTCTGGTATCCGGATATTCGGAAATCGAGGCCGGCGCTCTGATTCGCGGAGACAGGCCCGATTCTTTTCTGCAAAAACCATTCAATGCCAAAGCACTGAAAGCTACGCTCTATGAGGTGATGCACCAGTCGGCCGAATAGCAGGTTGTCTAACCTGTTAAAGTTTGCAATCTCCCGGATCTTGGTCTATATATAGCACATTGACTTTGCGGGGAGGTAGTGCTGATGGAACGGCTTTATTATCGAACGCTTAATCTGGACAAGCTTCGCGCGCAAATGCTGCACTATTGCAGTGAGCTTCATCCTCTGATGTTAAACCCATCAGGGGGCGATCTGAGCGAACGGGATGCACTACTCGCTGCCTATCAATGTTTACAGTCATTACATGCTTCCATGGCGAAAGACCTGCCTGAACTTGAAATGTTGCTGGCCTTGTCATCCAAAAAAACATTTGATACAGGTCAGCGTCGAAGTAAAGCTGCGCTGCATGGCAACATGCTATCCAGTAAGGAAAACCAGGTTTTGAACATATTTTCTAGGGGCTACAGCTACAGCGAAGCAGCGAACCTGCTGGATTGCAAGCTGGCAACGATTCAGACCCATGCCAAGCGCATCTATAAAAAACTCAAAGTTCACTCCCGTTCAGAAGCGATTTTTGAAGCACGTCAGATGGGCCTGGTTGACTCCTGAAACAAACCATACAGGCTGAGGGTAAAGGCGTGGAGTGCTTTGGTAACTGATTTGGCATAACTGGTGGACATCCACTTTCATACATCACAGCATTTCTTGCCAGGAGTTGATGATGAAACGGTGGATCACTGCAGCGTTATTTTTTGATGTATATGTCGGGGCGCTTTATCTGCCGGTAAAGGTCAGGGATGCACAACAGGTTATCGTCAGCAAACTGCCGAAACAGATTACCCTGCACTTTCTGCCTGGCGTGCTAACATGGCTCGCCTGCGCGCGCGGATTAAAAAATTCAATAGCATGTTTACGGATGTCGAGGAAGATGATCAATACAGCTTTGTGTTTCACGTCGGCATTCGATTGGCACGGGTGTTGCAACCTGTGAATGATACGGAACCTTGAAGCAACTGATCTGCACAGCTGACGATTTTGGTCTGGCGCTACCGGTCAATGAAGCCGTAGAGGATGCGCACCGAAACGGCATCTTGACCTGTGCTAGTCTGATGGTGACAGGAAAAATGGCGGCAGATGCCATCACGCGAGCCCGCGCTATGCCCAGGCTCGGGGTTGGATTGCATCTGGTGCTGGTGGATGGACGCCCTGCGCTGCCGCCGGACGAGATTCCCGATCTGGTCGCTGCTGATGGTCGTTTCCATCGTAACCCGGCAATGATTGGCGCGCGCATTTTTTTTCAACCGCGTTTGCAACAACAGGTAGAGCGGGAAATGCGTGCCCAGTTCTCCCTGTTTCTTGCCACCGAACTTACACTGGATCATGTCAATGCCCACCATCATTTTCATCAGCATCCTACGATTGTGGGGTTATTGGTGCGCATGGCGGATGAGTTTGGAATCAAAAGCGTACGCTGGCCGGTGGAGCCACCACTGGCCTCATGGCGCGCCCAACATCAGCGCCCGCTGTCCCGATGGCTTGCATGGCTATGCTCTGCCGCACGCCTGCTGCGTATGCGTCAGCGCCTGCACAGCAACGACATACGATGCAATGATTACATGTTCGGTTTGCACGATAGCGGCGATATGACGCCTGAACGGGTGAAACGATTTTTACGCGAACTGCCGGACGGGGTGAGCGAAATCTATTGTCATCCGGCCACGCGCCACTGGCGCGGAGAAGATGCATTGCCGTCGCATTATCGCTGCGTGGAGGAGTTTCAGGCCATGGCCGATCCGGCGATGCGTAAACTGGTTGAACAGGCAGGGATGAAATTGATCTCTTTTGACGGTTTGCACAGATGATGAAAAAGGGCGTATGGATCAGCCTGATGGCGGGCCTGTTGCTGGCGATAATCCTGTTTGCCTACAGCGGCATCGGCAAAATCGGCGAGGCAATTGCGGCTGCCGGCTGGATGGGGGTCACGCTGATGGCGATGGTTCACATGCTGCCGGTCATCCTGTGCGCTGTCGCATGGCGACTGGTTTCTCCGCCTGAATCAGTGCCCGGCTTTGGCGTATTTGTACGTGCGCGCTGGGTGCGGGATGCGGTTGGTGAAATGTGGATTACGCCGCCGCTTGGCAGTGAACTGGCGGGTATGCGCATCTTGACCATGGCCGGAATGGATCAACCGCAGGCCGCCGCCGCCACGCTGGTGGATCTGACCGAAGCGCTGGCCAGCCAGATTATCTATACGCTGGCGGGCGTGTTGCTTGTCGGCTTTACCCTGCCGGGGGCATCATTTATTGTGCCCACGCTTGCCGGATTATTGGTTGCCGCCGCCGCCATCGGTGGTTTCGCCTATGCGCAGAATGCCGGCCTGTTGTTGCGGATTGAAGCTGTGGTATCACAGTGGACCAGCGGCTGGCTGGAGCCGGTTCGCATCTCCATGCAAGGCATTCATGCGATTACAAAGCGCATATATCATCGCAGAGGCGCGGTGTTGATGGCTTTTTTGATTCATCTGCTGGCCTGGTTTATCGGCGCGATGGCCGCCTGGGTGGGATTACGATATATCGGCCATCCACTTGCATGGCATCAGGTGATTGCACTGGAGGCAATCATTGCGGCGCTGCGTTCCGTGGCATTCATATCTCCAGCGGGGCTGGGTGTGCAGGAGGCCGGCTACGTGCTGGCCGGCCAGCTGTTTGGTCTGGATGCGGCGACCGCGCTGGCTCTGTCCATGCTGCAACGCGCTGCAGAATGGTTGCGCGCGGTGCCTGCATTAATCATGTGGCAAACCTATGAAGGCAATCGCTGGTGGCGCGCACTGCGAAGCAAG
>Ga0256829_1000580_pt1 | contig 35966 bp, 27 predicted proteins | sample 131447metaG_FD_185979 | JGI IMG/M metagenome (GOLD analysis project Ga0256829, IMG submission 185979) | Hydrothermal vent microbial communities from Lau Basin, Pacific Ocean - 131-447 | ecosystem: Environmental > Aquatic > Marine > Hydrothermal vents | place: Pacific Ocean: Lau Basin | collected... | reverse complement strand
GTATGGTAAAAATGCCACCCAGAGCCATCGCCACCAAAATAAAATTAAAACCATTCCATGCAACCAAATCAGGATGCGGACTACCTGAAAGAAAGCTATAAACACTAAAGCCACAAATAAAACCACTAATCACCAGCCAAGCCAAGTAGCGTGAGGTCATCAATATACCTAAGAAAAGAAGCAACCCTGCAACAGGATGCGGGGTAAAAAATGCTGATCCCAGAGCTGTTAAAAATTGATCAATCCACGTATTTATAAATGTTGAACTGGGAGCTAATGGCAATAAATAACGCTCTAATGTGCCATAACTATGCGCTGCTAAAGTTACCGTCAGTGCAACAATCACAAAAGGCAAACTCAAGACTGGAACATGCCCCAAACGCCACATCACATCACGCATTGCTACGGTTGCAAATACTGCCAAAATAGCTCCTAGCGTAATCAACACCGCAAGGTGCATATTAAGCTGGTAATATGCACCCAAAGAAAGACCTACCAACAAGCTGTTATACACATGCAAACCACTTTCAAGATGATTAAACTTGAGTAGCTTGGCTGTTACAATACCAACAATAGCCGCCAATATGCCCGCAAGACCTGTATTGGGAAACCATAACGTTGCCAGTAAAAACAATCCGCCAACCCAAGGTTTTTCAGCAAACAAAATGGAGCCATAAGCTCTCAGTAAACCTTGGATTGGGTTTTGTAATAGTTTATTGCTAAACAAACTTACGCCTACCGTTTCGTTACGCTGGATAAATGTTCTGGAATAACTTCTTGGGCTGTCATCACCTGCAAATCTTCAGCATGACGCACAACAGACACAGAACTATCTTCATGAACCATGATGATATTAGGACGATACTCAATAAACTGCATCCATTGCGTATTATTATACGCACCAACATGCCCAAAAATGAGTGAATCACCCACATTCATTGGAGGAAGCATCGCTGATTGACGCATAATATCGATATTCATGCACAATGGCCCATAAAGTACCGTATCTTCTGCCACACCATCCAAAGGCCGCGTTGGTGTAATCGGATGATTATACCAAAAGCCTGTAAATAATAGATTCACACCCGCATCAATCACCACAGAACGCCGACCATCAGGCATGCGTTTATTGGCAATCACCGATGTGACAAGAATTTCTGCATCATCCACCATCGCACGACCACTTTCCAAAATAAGTCGAGGCCTGCCTTTGCCCTGCATATCACGCTCGCGTGTTGCATCATTTAAGGCTGTGCAAATTGCTTCCGCATATTGATCAATGCTTGGCACCACTTGTTCAGGCGGTAAATAGCTGCCTTGCAATGAATTCATCGATGCAAAACCACCACCAATATCAATACTTTCAATATGGCAGCCTGTTTGTGATTCAACATCGTTCATAAATGCACACATAATATGAATTTGTGCAGAATAAGCTCTTGGATCAAGTACAAATGTCCCTAAATGACTGTGCAAGCCTGCCAAGTTCAGATGCTTGCTCTCGCCTAAAATACGTGCTGCATCCATGGCTTGGCCTGATTCAATATTAAAGCCAAAGCGGCTCCAAGGTTCGGTGTAACCTGTATCAAAATTAAGGCGCATGGTCACATCAACTTGTTTGCCTGCTTCTTTGGCAATATCTTCTAACACATACAACTCATCAAGATTATCCAGATGAATGCGTGCACCTTCAGCAACCACACGTTCAAGAATAAATCGCTGTTTATGCGGGCCATTGAATAAAATATGTTTGGCTGGAACGCCCAATGAGCGAGCCTTTTCATATTCAAATGCAGAGACTACCTCAGCCCAAGCCCCTTCTTGATGAAAGGTTGTGCAAACAGCTCCCAAATAGTTGGTTTTATAAGACCAGCTATAGGTCACAGAAGTATAGCGTGTTTCAAATGCGCGCAATAACTTACGCACATTGTTTCGCAAGCGTTTTTCAGAAAGAATAAACAATGGTGAACCATATTTCTCTAATAATGGCGCAATCGCAACACCTTCAAAACTATCTTGATGATGGCTATGGCTAACACTACCAAATTTATTCATGGAGCCCATTTGATGCGGTGTAAGCGTTGGTTTACTCCAAACTTGTTTTGTTTGCGTCATGATTTATCTCCATGTGATGAATGCCCTTCAATAGGGTGTGCGGGTATACTTTTTTTCACTATTGCCTTCGGCGCATAGCTGCCATACATCGACATGGATTCAAAAGTTTCCAAATCAATGACCGTTTCTTTGGCATAACGAATCATCATCATACCCGTTTTTGCAGGCATAAATTCCGGCTTTTTCTCCAGTATTAAATCCACCAATCCAGCAGGCAGATTACACCCAGATTCAGCTGCCAAATAAATCCAAGCAGGAAAGCGAGGGTTTATTTCAATAAGCAAATAATTACCATCAGGCTCTTTCAACATTTCCACTTCTAAAGGACCTGCCCATTGCAATTCCTTGGCTAATTTCTCCGCATCTTCACGCAGTTGTTTGTTTTCAACAGTCACGCAAGACCAAGCTTTGCCTTTATCCGTAACCGCTTGCTTGCGCATCATCACTGAGCCTAAAAGCTTGCCTTTACCATCACCGATGGCTGTTAAATTAACCTCATGCCCTTCCACGTAGCGTTGCACCAATACTGGGTATCCCCAACTGGCGGCAATCTGACGAAAAGCTTGCGCACCTTCATCAGCACTATGAACAATGGTCGCATCATAAAAAATACCCTTTACAACCATCGGATATTTCCAGCCATCATCATGGCATTGATAAAAGAAATTCGCGCTGGTGATAGTTTTAGTCTCAGGGTAACGGATGCCAGCATTTTTAGACAACTCACCCAGTCGATCCTTATTGCGGTCACGTAATTGCGCCACATCAGGAATTAACATGCGAATACCCAGACTTTCAAACTCATGGTGCAAGCGACTAAAGCTTAATAGTTCCGCATCCAAGCATGGAATCAACACATCAACTTGCTCTTGCTCTTGAATATGTTGCATGCGCTCCATCAATTGCTGCTCACCTGCAGATGGGTAGGGCAGTAAATAAGATACATCACAAATGTCTTGCAAATAAAGCCCAGCATCCAACACATCGTAACCCAAACCAATAATGCGAATATGATCGCCATGTGCCAAGCGAAGACAACGCGCCACAGCCAAACCAGGGCCTGGATTATCAGGCTTCGCATTCATGCCTGTAACAGCAATGGTTAACATTTTTTTATCTGACTTACTCATACAAGAAATTTACGCAATTGCGCTGAAAATTCAGTAATATCACGCTCTGCATCATTACGATTTACATCAAAATCAGATTCAATAGCCGCAAGTAAATCATCAGCACTGCTATGATTTTGTAAGAAACGAAGCACATACAAGCCTACGACATTGGCAGTAAAGCTTCGCCCACTTTCAGGGTCAAACACAAAACCACTATCATTTAATGCCAAGCGTTGAAGAATATCTTGCGAAGGAAAGGTTTCCATTTGATTCTGATCTTTTTCCCAAGGTAATTTGGTCATAAGCAGCTCCTTGTGTTGATTGCGTTGTGGGTTTTCAGGGTTCCAAGCGCGATAAATAGATTGTAATAAGTGATCAGTAAGCGCATCGACTGTTAAAGGTGATGAATTCATTTTCATAAGTTCAATATGCGTATGTAAGAAACGTCTAAATTGTTCACGATAATATTCAAGTTGTTGACGTAAATAGGGTGTGTCCATAGGGCTACAACACAAAAAGCTTAAAGACACTCGATCATTTAATAATTTTTGTGTTAGTTGGTGTAAGCCACGCTCGCCAATAGTCATTACCTTAAGCGTCATGCGCAGTTGTTCACCACGGCTATCCAACCAAGCTGCCATCATACTTTCTTTCGAAGAAAATAGACGAAACAATACACCATCAGAAATCCCCGATTCTTGGGATACTTTTTTGGTTGTTAAAAAGGCTAACTGATCTTTATGTGCAATATCATCAATTGCCTGCAGCACTTGCTGATGACGCTTCTTAGCCGTTTCACTTTTGAATGATATATCAGACATGTCGCGTATCAAAAATGAAAGCATTCACTTTCACAAGCTTTTTATTTTTCGCGCAGCTCACTTAATTCTTAGGCTTTAGGGACCTCGAAAAACCTCGAAACTTCGCCAAACTTGTGCTTTTCACCCCTAGCTTCGTTGAATAAAATGGGCAATAGCGATGCTATGACTCATTTTATTGCGCCTTGCTATGAGTAAAAATCAGCGTCGTTTGACTCGTCCGAGGTTTTTCGAGGTACCCTTTAGAAAAGCTTATAAACCCAATACATCCTGCATATCATACCAACCAGCCGGCTGCTCTAAAAGCCAGCTCGCAGCACGCACTGCGCCTTTAGCAAAGACAATGCGATCTTGCGCAAAATGATTGATTTCAATGCGTTCTTCATCAGCAATAAATGCAGCTTTATGATCGCCAATAATATTTCCACCACGCACCACTGAAAAACCAATACTTCCAGCTTCACGCGCTCCTGTAATACCTTCACGGGCATATACCGCAACATCATCCAGCTTCACATCACGACCATCTGCCAACGCACGACCCATTGCCAATGCCGTACCTGATGGCGCATCCACTTTATGTTTGTGATGTGCTTCATAAATTTCTGCATCATAATCACTGCCCAACACTTGAGCAGCTTGTTGAATCAAGCTTAAAGCCAAATTCACACCCACCGAATAATTCGCTGCCATCACCACCCGTGAATTAGACAGTATGGATTTCAATTCATCCATTTGTGCTGGCTCAAAACCTGTCGTACCAATGACTATCGCCATCTGATGTTCAGCAACAAACTTGGCATGTGCCAAGCAGCCTTGCGGAGCTGTAAAATCAATCAACACATCCCCAGCTTCGCATTGAGACAAATCATCCACCAAGCTCACACCCAATGCGCCAATAGCCGCCAAATTACCCGCATCCGTACCAAGCAGCGCTGAATTTTCCCGCTCTGTCGCACCCACCAATTCTACACCTTCATAAGCATCAATAGCTTTGACCAACATTCGACCCATACGTCCTGAAGCACCTGTTACAATAATTTTCATTATTTCACCTCACTTGCCAAATCATCTAAGAAGCTTTTCACCTTACCCAAAAACGAAGAACGTTCTGGATACACTTCATCACCCGTAGCTTCGGCAAATTTCTCCAAGGCTTCTTTTTGCACTTTTGATAATTTCTTCGGTACAGCAATATTTACGCGCACATACAAATCACCTGTTTGATTGGTACGAACATCAGGCACACCATGCCCACGCAAGCGAAATACACGCCCTGCTTCTGTCGCTGCTGGAATACGAATTTTTACTTTGCCAGTCAGCGTAGGCGCATCAATCTCTGTACCCAGTACCGCTTGCGGGAAGGTTATTGGCATATCACAATGCAAATCAGCTCCATCACGCTCGAAAATTGCATGCTCTTTCAGGCTAACCACCACATACAAATCACCTGCTGGCCCACCATGCTCACCCACTTCACCTTCACCCGACACGCGAACTTGCGCACCATGATACACACCAGCGGGCACTTTAATTTTCAGATTCTTGGTTACACGTTTGCGACCTGTACCACCACAGCTCACACAAGGGGATTCAATCTTTTTGCCAGCACCATGACAAGCAGGACACGTACGACGCACCGCAAAAAAACCTTGCTGCATTTGTACCTGTCCGTGACCACCACAAGTTGTACACGGCACCGGATGTGTACCAGGGCGCGCACCTGAACCATCGCAGGTATCGCAATGAGCATGTTTGGGAATATCCAGTTCAACTTCTTTGCCAGCGGCCGCTTCTTCCAGTGTTAATTCTAAATCATAACGTAAATCCGAACCACGGTTTACCTGCTGACCACCACCCTGACCACCGCCGAACATATTACCGAATACATCACCGAATAAATCACCAAAATCACGGTAAGCATGTGAATCTTGAAATCCACCCGCACCAAAACCACCCATTTGAGCATCTACACCCGCATGACCATATTGATCATAACGACTTCGCTTGTCATCATCTGATAACACCTCATAGGCTTCGGTTACTTCACGAAAATTTGCAGCCGCTGCCTCATCATCAGGGTTTCTATCTGGATGGTATTTCATTGCTAGTTTTCGATAGGCGCGCTTAATGCCATTGGCATCCGTACTTTTTTCTACACCCAAAACTTCATAATAATCGCGTTGTGACACAGGCTATCTCCAAACTATATATTCTAATAACTATTCAGCTCACCACTGATTTGTCCGATGCCAGCCTTAGAAAACGCTCATTTACACTAGTAAATTCCGCTTTTCTGCCTCGCCTTCGAACAAATCAGAAGCAACCTGAACAGTCACATGTTTACTTATAACTATGCTGAATAGTGACGCAAGTCGCGTTACAACTACTCAATCGTTACATATTCTCATCGTCATACTGAAACGACAAAAGGGAGCAAGGCACATATGCACCCGCTCCCCCCCACTCAATAAATGAATGTTTTATTTTTTATCATCAACCACTTCTGCATCTAAAATATCTGCATCTTTAGGTTTTGACGCTGCATCAGCCCCAGTTTCCGAGCCTTCTGGTGCTGCACCTGCTGCATTACCAGCTTCAGAGGCAGCTTGTTCAGCTTGCATCTTTTGATACACAGCTTCACCCAACTTCTGTGATTTCTCGCCTAAGTTTTCTTCTGCCTTTTTAATCGCTTCAATATCAGAGCCTTCTAATGCAGTTTTCAATTCTGCCATAGCCGCTTCAATCGCTGCTTTGGTTTCATCATCCACAGCATCGCCATTTTCTTTCAATGATTTTTCAGTGGCATAATACATTTGATCGGCACGGTTACGTGTTTCAATGCCTTCTTTAGCTGCAGCATCTTCATCAGCATGCGCTTCTGCGTCTTGTTTCATACGTTCGATTTCATCTTCGCTCAAGCCAGAACCCGATTCAATACGGATTGAAGTCTCTTTGCCAGTACCCTTATCTTTCGCATGCACATGGATAATACCGTTGGCATCAATATCAAAGGTCACTTCAATTTGTGGCATACCACGTGCTGCTGGTGCAATGCCTTCCAAATTAAACAGACCCATTTCTTTGTTGGCAGAGAAGATTTCACGCTCACCCTGTGCGATTTTAATGGTTACCGCAGTTTGGTTATCCGCCGCAGTGGTATAAGTCTGGCTCTTCTTGGTTGGGATGGTTGTATTTTTCTCAATAATCTTATTGAACAAACCACCTTCCACTTCAATACCCAAAGATAGAGGTGTGACATCAAGCAACAACACATCCGTCACATCGCCCGTAAGAATAGCACCCTGAATACCTGCACCAATGGCAACCACTTCATCAGGATTCACACCTTTATGTGGCTCTTTACCAAAGAATGCTTCCACTTTGCTTTGTACCAATGGCATACGTGTTTGACCACCCACCAATACAACATCGTGAATGTCAGATGCTTTCACACCTGCATCTTTCAAGGCTTGTTTACATGGAGCCAATGAACGCTCAACCAAATCACCCACCAATGATTCAAACTTGGCACGCGTTACTTTTACCAACAAATGCTTAGGACCTGATGCATCAGCCGTAATAAATGGTAGGTTTACTTCTGTTTGTTGTGCTGAAGATAATTCAATCTTAGCTTTTTCTGCAGCTTCTTTTAAACGTTGCAATGCCAATTTATCTTGCAATAAATCCACACCGTTTTCTTTTTTGAATTCTTCAGCTAAGTATTTAATCAATACTTGGTCAAAATCTTCACCACCCAAGAATGTATCACCATTGGTAGCTTTTACTTCAAATACACCATCGCCAATTTCAAGAATCGACACATCAAATGTACCACCACCCAAATCGTAAACAGCAATCAAATGATTTTCTTCAGTTTTATCCAAACCATATGCCAATGCTGCAGCTGTTGGCTCATTGACAATACGCAATACATTCAAGCCCGCAATCGCACCTGCATCCTTGGTGGCTTGACGTTGTGAGTCATTGAAATAAGCAGGTACAGTAATCACTGCATCCGTCACTGTTTCGCCCAAATAATCTTCTGCTGTTGATTTCATCTTTTGCAAAGTGATTGCAGAAATTTCCTGAGGGCTCATTTTTTTACCATCAGCTTCAACCCAAGCATCGCCATTATCAGCCGCCACGATGGGGTAAGAAACCAATTCATGATGATGTTTGGTTTCTTTTGAATCAAACTTACGACCAATCAAACGTTTTACCGCATAAAAAGTATTATCTGGATTGGTTACCATCTGACGTTTTGCAGCAGCACCTACCAAACGCTCATCCCCAGTAAATGCAACCACTGATGGGGTTGTATTATCACCTTCTGCATTTGGGATTACTTTATGCGTATCACCTTCCATCACCGATACACATGAATTGGTTGTTCCTAAATCAATACCAATAACTTTTGCCATGTTCTTACACTCCTGTACTTCCTAAAACTTTAAATATCTTCTTACTGCTTGTATGGGGGTGCTAATTTCTCGATTCAACCCCTGTATTTTTTCATTCTCTTTTCTAAGTAACTATTTACCGCTGGACACCAAAACTTGCGCTGGACGAATCAAACGACCATTTAAGCTATAACCAGCACAATGTTGATTAATCACAATTCCTTCTGGCTCATCCGATGGCATTTGCGATAAAGCTTCGTGTTTATGCGGGTCAAACTGCTCACCCACCGCATCAATCCGTTCCACATCAAATTTGCCCATCATGCCATGCCATGAATCCAATGTGCGTTGCACACCATCACGCAAGGCAGCTTCTTTGCCTTCTTCAACTTCCAAAGCGCGTTCAAGATTATCCACCACATCTAGTAGCGCGACTGCAAACTTCTCGACTGCAAATTTACGTGCATCCACCACTTCACGGGCTGTACGTTTACGTAAATTATCCATTTCTGCATGCTGACGAAGCAGCTTATCATTGAGCTCGCTCACCTCATTTTTCAAAGCTTGTATGGGATCAATAGGCTCACCTTCTTCATCCACAGTGAGCACATCATCTTCCAATGACACCTCTTCACTCACTTCATCTTTCATGTTTTCTGTTTCTTGTTCTTCGATGTCTTGTTTCTTCTTGTTGCTCACAACAATCCTCCATCAATTGGCTACTGAGCTATATAGGTATTGCACAAAGCACTTTCAAGCCCCTTTTTCATACTACTTGCAACTCACACCACCAGCATCAATATGCGTAGCATTAAAACACCTAACAACCCACTGATGGAGTAGTTATAAACATGCAAAAATTAGCCCAGAAAATCGTCCAACATCATCTTTTCGAGCATTTTATCATTGCCGTTATTCTTATAAGCGCCGTACTTATTGGCCTCGAAACATCTACAGATATTATGGGTTCATATGGTGATTGGATACATCTCGGCAATCAGTTTGTGCTTGCTATCTTTATCATTGAAGCTGCTCTTAAAATATATGCCGTAGCACCCAAACTCAGCGGCTACTTCGGAAAAGGTTGGAATATTTTTGATTTCACCATCATTTTACTCGCCCTATTACCCAGCACTGGCGAGTTTGCCATGATTGCACGTTTGGCACGCCTACTGCGTGTGCTACGTCTGATTTCAGCTATCCCTGAATTACGCCTGATTGTCTCTACACTTATGCGCTCCATCCCCAGTATGGCAAATGTTATGTTATTGATGAGTGTTATTTTTTATATTTATGCCGTAGCAGGACAGCAACTGTTTCACGAACATGATCCAGAACATTGGCACAATATAGGTATTTCACTACTCACATTATTTCGTATTGTTACTCTGGAAGATTGGACAGATGTTATGTACACAGCGATGGAAATGAATCCATACAGTTGGATTTATTTTGTTTCCTTTGTCATCCTCGGAACCTTTGTGATTATCAACTTGTTCATTGCCGTGGTTATCAATAATCTGGATGAGGCCAAGCAAGAACGCCTCAACGAAATGCGTACACCACCTAGTCGAAATGATTTACTGAAAGAGCTAGCACAAACGCAAAAGGCATTAGCATCACTGAGTCAACAGCTCAATAATAAAGACATTGATACACTTACCAAAAAATGACCATAAAATAATTGCGCTTTAATTCTATTGCCGTTATAAACCGTAACACCATGGTTCATATTATTGACGACGAACCTATGCTCCGCGAACTTCTTGAAGCAATTGTGAGTGAAGCAGGCTTTTCTTCTCAAAGCTTTGAGTCGGGAGAAGATTACCTACGCTTTATCCACTTACCCGACTTTGAAAAGCCTACAGCTAGTATTAAGTGATGTTTCCATGCTTGGCATGAGTGGTTATGAATTAATGGGTGAGATTCGCAAAATATATCCCTTACAGAAAATCATACTTATCACAGGCAATGTAAATGATGAACATGTCCAGCATACAGAAAGAAATTTATGCTATACCCTACCCAAGCCTTTTCATCCTGAAATAATTTTTGATTTACTTACTTCTTTGCATGATTGTGAAACTGCTCACAAAAGCAATCACTCACTAAAATATATTCAGGACTGTGAGTTTTCCATTAAGCATAGTTGCCCATTTAATCAGATACCTTCAAACCTATAACAAACTGACGCTTGCCAACTTTAGAATATCTACCGAGCAACAACTTACCCAGCTGCTCTGCTTCATGATTAACCGCTGCAATGCTCACCTCTTTTCCTAAGGGAATCGTAAGCTCTGTTGCTGCTCCATCTATATTTATCTCGCCATGATTTTTCTTGGGATTACTATTGTACCGCAAATAAGAATCTGGAATTGCAGGCGTAACATTGGATCCAAGACCTATCAATACATCCTGATTATCACCCAAGCTCGCTTGACCAATACGCTTTATCCAAGGAATAATGCGTATATGCACCAAACCATTACCTGCCAGCCTAGCTCGAACATAAAAACCTGTTGTAATCGGAAGCAATGTAATACTATGCTCTTCAACCACACCATAAGCACTTAACCAACGACGTGTTTCACGATTAAACTGCTGAATACGGCCCGTTGCAATGCGTCCAGGTTGATTAGCACTTACACGCAACTGATAACTGCTATGACTCGATGCATGCTGCAACTGTTGACCCACAGCTAATCGAGCCCATCCCCCAGACAGTGCTGACATCGAAACAGCGCCTGCAATAGAGCTCTCTTCCAAACTTGAAATATCTTCAATGGTTAACTGAACAGTGAATTGTTTAGCCGGTTGATCAAGCTGTTTTAATAGTGCTTTAGCTTTTTTAATGTATGCGGCTTTATCATCAATCAATAATATGTGCAATGAGTCGATTTCCACGACTTTTCCTGCATTGGAAAGCTCTGTTTTTACGACTTCTGCAGCTTCATGCAAGGGTAAAAAGTAAACTTCCAACGTTTCCGTTGCAGCATAAGATGCAGGCACGCCACTGCAAAGAAGAAATAAAGAAACAAGTAGTTTTCTCATTGGCATACCTCAACAGCTAAAAGTCTATATTTATTTGGCAGACCTACACCATAATTTTGACCGTGATGCTGCCTGCTCCTTGCGCCACGCTTCTATTTTTGCATGATCACCACTAAGCAAAACATCTGGAACACGTTTGCCTTCAAATACTTCTGGACGCGTATAGTGCGGCCAATCCAAGATGCCTTCTTCTGTAAATGAATCAAGTACCGCCGATTCCGCTGAACCCAACACGCCTGGAAGCAAACGAATCACCGCATCTAGCACCGATAAAGCCGCAGGTTCACCGCCAGACAATACATAATCTCCTAGAGATAGTTGCTCATCAACTTCATCACAAATACGCTCATCAAAACCTTCATAACGACCACAAAGCAGCGTTAAATGCTTCTTCTCAACATATTCAAGGGCTTTTTTTTGCTTAAAACGCACACCAGATGGTGTAAGCATGACCACATGGGTGTGCGGATCACGTTTGCGTGCTTCGCGAATTGCCGCAATCACAGGCTCTGGTTTCATCAACATACCAGGGCCACCACCATAAGGTTTATCATCAATGCTGCGATGTTTATCCGTAGTAAAATCGCGCATTTGAATGCAATCGACTTTGACAAGCTTCGCCTCAATGGCACGCTTGGGAATCGAACAACTTAAGGGCGAATCAAAAAACTCTGGGAATAAGGTTAGGATTTGGGCGCGAAACATGCATCCATCCCATCCAGCAAACAGACATCCACACGGCGATTTTCCATGTCCACCAGTTGTATCACATCTTCTGTGAACGGCAGCATCCACTCACCTTGCACATCTGCATGTTCAGGGGCTTTTACCACCAAAATATCCTGCGCCCCATACTCTTCAAGGGCTTTCACAGAACCAATCAGTTTATCATCTACATAAACAGTACAGCCAAGCAACTCTTCCCATAAATATTCATCATCATCCACATCTATTTCATCAGCAGAGACCCAAATCTTTATTTTTTTCAGTTGCTCGGCTTGCGTACGAGTAGTAACGCCTTCAAGTTCAGCCAGCATGCCTTTATTACCATGCTGCCAGCAACGCTTTACTGGGTAAGCCTTGGCGCTCTCGGCAGTCATACCCAAATACCAACAAGAATACCCAGCGATGCCAGAGGCAGGCCGGGTATCCGAATAAACAGTGAGTGTACCCTTTAGGCCATGAACGCCTAGAATGGTACCCACACAAATCAATGTATCTGTCATACTATAAAGAAAGACGTGGTTTCATGAGAAAATAACACGCCTTTATTCAAGAATAGTTACGCAGATGCCTTAGCAGAAGTCTTGGCAATCAAGCTTGCAACACGATCTGAAGGCTGTGCGCCCAAATCAGTCCATGCTTTTACACGCTCAAGATCCAACTCAATTACTTCTGGCTCTTTGCAAGGATCATAGTAGCCCAATTTTTCGATAAACGCGCCGTCACGACGTTTACGTTCATCCATTACTACTACTGCATAAAACGGGCGTTTCTTACGTCCACCACGTTGCAAGCGAATCACTGTTGCCATAGTTCAAAACCTCCAAAATCAGGCGCGCACTATAACTGGCAGCCTTTAAATGTCATCATTTTAATTTTATTTTACATCAGAAAAGCAATACTACCTTACATCTTCGGCATACCACCCATACCACCAAACTGCCCCATCATTTGCGACATCATGCGTTTGCCTTTTCCACCCTTCATTTTTTTCATCATTTTCTGCATTTGAGAAAACTGTTTAAGCATCTTATTTAACTCAGGCACGCTTGTTCCCGAACCTGCTGCAATGCGTTTTTTACGGCTGCCATTGATAAGCCGAGGGTATTGACGCTCTTTGCCTGTCATTGAATAAACCATTGCCTGCATACGCTTCATAGGTTTGTCATCAACTTGTGACAAAGCTTCTTTCGGCAAATTCACACCAGGCAACATTTTCAGCATGCTTGTCATGCCACCCATGTTCTGCATTTGCCCCAATTGATCGGCAAAATCCATTAAATCAAACGCGCCTTTCTTAACCTTCTTGGCTAGTTTTTCAGCACTTGCCTGATCAACATTTGCCTGAATCTTCTCAACCAGACCAACAACATCGCCTTGCCCTAAAATGCGCCCTGCCATGCGTTGCGGATCAAACATTTCAAAGGCATCAATCTTTTCACCTGTACCAACATAACGTACTGGCACGCCTGTACTATGCGCAACCGAAAGAGCTGCCCCACCACGTACATCTGCATCAGTTTTGGTTAGCACACAACCTGATAGTGTGACCGTAGCATGAAACTGTTCGGCAATTTGCAAGGCAGTTTGTCCAGTCATGGAATCCAAGACCAAAAGCCGCTCTGTTGCCTGCGCAGCATCCGCAACAGATTTGATTTCAGCCATCAAATCATCATCAACAACCTGACGACCTGCGGTATCCAGAATTAAAACATGATGACCGCCCGTTCTTGCCAACTGCAAAGCTGATTTTGCCATCTTCGCAGCTGAATCGCCTTCACCTACAAGGTAAGGAACATCCACTTGCCCAGCTAGAATCTGTAATTGTTCACGTGCTGCAGGACGTGTGGCATCGACACTGGTTAAAGCTACCTTCTTACCCTGAGAGGTTAATAAACGTGCCAGTTTACCTGCTGTGGTCGTTTTACCAGCACCTTGCAAACCGCACAATAAAATAACTGATGGAATTTTCGATAAATCCAAATCACGGCGCTGACCACCCAGCACATCTGCCAATACATCATTAAGAATCTTAACAATGACCTGACCAGGATTCAGGCTTTTGGCAACATCCGCCCCCAAAGCTCGTTCCCGTGCCTCCTCCATCAGGTGACGCACAACAGGCAATGCAACATCCGCTTCCAGCAATGCCATACGCATTTCACGCAGTGTCGCATCAAGATCAGCTTCACTAATACGTGCAACTCCACGTAATTTATTGGCAATACCACCTATTTTTTCACTTAAACGATCAAACATGATTCACTCCAGCACCTAAAACTATTCATCACTCATAACGCAAAAAGGGAAGGCAAGCAGCCCTCCCTCTTCATTTATTATCAATCACACTGTTATTTCGCAGGACTCTCTACAGGCTTTTCAGCTTCAATTCCCAACAACTCTACTTCAAAAATCAAGGTTGAGTTCGGCGCAATCGTTGCACCAGCACCATTTTCACCATATGCTAAATTAGATGGGATATAAAATTTAAACTTTGAACCTACAGGCATCAATTGCACGCCTTCTGTCCAACCTTTAATCACGCCGTTTAATGGGAAAGAAATCGGCTGCCCGCGTTTATACGATGAATCAAACTCTGTGCCATCAAGCGTTGTACCACGGTAATGCACTTTCACCTTATCTGTTGCCACAGGTTTTGCGCCATCACCCATTTTCAGCACTTCATACTGCAATCCACTCGCTGTCGTAGTCACACCATCTTTTTTAGCATTTTCTGATAAAAACTTCTCACCTTCTGCCTTGTTTTTCGCAGCTGAAGCTTTGCGTTCTTCCGCCTGTTTTGCAGCACGTTTTTGAAAGAACGCCTGTTTTGCCTTGCCAGCTTCTTCTGCTGTCAAACGTGTATCCGCATTATCTAACTGAGCATTCAGAGCTTCCGTAAATGCCGCACGATCAATATCTGTGCCCAAACCCTTTAAAGATTTGCCTACATCCATACCAATCGCATAACTTACTTTTGCTACTTCACTATCCAGCGCTGCTTGCTTCGGTGCTTCAGCTTTTTGTTGTTGAGAACAAGCTGCCAACATGGCAACTGCTGCGATTACAATATACTTTTTCATCATATCCCCTTTACTATTCATTAAATAAAAATCACTCACTCTTTACAACTATTCCCATTCAATCGTCGCAGGCGGCTTGCCTGAAACATCATAAACAACACGGTTAATACCGCGTACTTCATTGATAATACGATTGGAAACCTTCGCCAACAATGCATGTGGCAACTCTGCCCAGTGCGCTGTCATAAAGTCCTGCGTTTCCACAGCCCGAAGTGCTACAACCCATTCATAGGTTCGTCCATCACCCATAACACCCACAGATTTTACAGGCAAAAATACCACAAATGCCTGCGATGTTTTTTCATACCAGCCTGATGCGCGCAACTCTTCAATAAAAACGGCATCGGCACGGCGCAATAAATCGGCATACTCTTTTTTTACTTCGCCCAAAATACGTACGCCCAAGCCAGGGCCTGGAAATGGATGGCGGTACACCATTTCTGGTGCTAACCCTAAAGCCACGCCAAGTTCTCGCACTTCATCTTTGAATAACTCACGCAAAGGCTCTAATAATTTCAAATGCAATGTTTCAGGCAAACCACCTACATTATGATGACTTTTAATGGTTTTGGCTTTGCCATTTTTTCCACCCGCAGATTCAATCACATCAGGATAAATCGTACCCTGTGCCAACCATTTAGCTTGCGGTAATTTGGCAGACTCTTGCTGGAAGACTTCGACAAACTCACGCCCAATAATTTTACGTTTCTGTTCAGGATCAGTAACACCTGCCAAGTGCCCAAGAAATACATCCGATGCATCCACATGAATCACTTTCACGCCCAAGTGCTCGGAAAAAGTCTTCATCACTTCTGCGCCTTCATTCAAACGCAACAAGCCATTATCCACAAACACACAAGTCAATTGCGCACCTATCGCCCTATGCAACAATGCCGCCGCAACGGATGAGTCCACACCACCAGAAAGCCCAAGAATCACTTCATCTTCGCCAACCTGTTCACGAATATGCGCTACTGCTTCATCAATATAATTCGGCATAGTCCACGATTCACCACAACCGCAAATCTCATGCAAGAAACGGCTTAATACCGCTTTTCCTTGCTTGGTGTGCGTTACCTCTGGATGAAATTGTAATGCATAAAAGTGCCGCGTTTCATCTGCCATACCAGCAATTGGTGTTGAATCATTGCTGCATAATACACGGAAACCTTCTGGCAACGCTGTAACCTTATCACCATGTGACATCCACACATCAAGTACGCCGTTTTCTTTATCCTCAATGCCCCGCAGCAATGGCGAGTCACCACTACTTAAAATCTCAGCATAACCAAACTCACGCACATGCCCTGTTTCAACACTGCCACCCAACTGCTCCGCCATGGTTTGCATACCATAGCAAATACCCAGCACAGGCACGCCTAACTCAAACACGACCTGTGGTGCTTTGGGGGTTTCATCATCATACACAGAGTTCGGGCCACCCGAAAGAATAATGCCCGATGGTGCAAACGCACGAATGGCATCGGCATCCATATCCCAAGGGTGAAGTTCACTAAACACCTTGGCCTCACGCACACGCCTTGCAATTAATTGCGTATATTGCGATCCAAAATCAAGAATCAGTATTTTATCCATTATCTATTTCCCACCACTCAATTTTTCAGCCAACAAATGTCGCCAAGCATAGCCACCTTACACAACACTCGCCACCACACAAAACCCTTGATGTAGGGGTCAGGTCTTGCAATCATGCATTTCAATCTTTTTAACAGCGCGACTCACCGTAGAATAATGTACACCAAAGTGTGCTGCGATTTCATTCATGCGAAATTCACCCTCCAAAAAAGCACGCGCCATAGCATCATTTCGGTGCTTCCCTTCATTTTCATAATCATCCAAACTTTTTCCTGCTGGCTTCCACTGCATCCTTGGCACCTCAGGCAAGTCAGTTGGCATATCCACCAATGATTTAACCCCATCCACAAAAGTATCACTACCAAGATAAATTTGCTTACTCAAGCCATCCCACAAACAGGCCTCTTCCACCCCATTAGCAACAAATTGAGCATATGCAATCGATCTGTGCGAATGTGAAAATTGCCCCAATAACCATCGAATACTCAACCAACTAGGGCACGCATCAATACCTGCCGTAGCCGCATAACTACTCCAATGCCATTGACTAACATGATCTACCATCTTGGCACGCACAGGGTTCAATACAACATAACGACACAATTCCAATAAATATGCATCACGCTCAACCAAAATAGACTTATACCGCCCCTGAAAAACATGCCCCACACGCTGATGAACACGGTTAAAGCGCTGCGTATAAACACCATTAAGTTGTCGCATACCACCACAAAGATTTGGCTGCGGTGTTTCTATCACTAAATGATAATGATTATCCATCAAACAATAAGCATGGCACAACCAACCGAAACGCTTGATGACACTTTCAAGTGTCTGGAGAAATAATTCTCGGTCTGTATCATCTAGAAAAATATTAGCCTGAGCATTACCTCGCGAGGTAATATGATAAATTGCATTCGGATATTCTATTCGTAATGGACGTGACATCCGCCCATACTAGAAAAATAATGCCTTATTGCAAGACCTGACCCTATTTTCCCCAAGCCATCCCACAAACAGCCCTCTTTCACCCCATTCGCAACAAATTGGGCATATGCAACCGCTCTGTGCGAATGTGAAAATTGCACCAACAACCACCGAATACTCAACCAACTAGGGCACGCATCAATACCTGCCGTAGCCGAATAACTACTCCAATGCCATTGCCTAACATGATCCACCATATTGGCACGCACAGGGTTCAGCACAACATAACGGCATAATTCCAATAAATATGCATCGCGCTCAACCAAAATAGACTTATACCGCCCCTGAAAAACATGCCCCACACGCTGATGAGTACGGTTAAAGCGCTGCGTATAAACACCATTAAGTTGTCGCATACCACCACAAAGATTTGGCTGCGGTGTTTCTATCACTAAATGATAATGATTATCCATCAAACAATAAGCATGACACAACCAACCGAAACGCTTAATCACATGCTCAAGCGTATCGAGAAACAATTCCCTATCTTCATCATTTAAAAAAATATCACCTCGGGCATTACCCCGCGAAGTAATATGATAAATTGCATTCGGATATTCTATTCGTAATGGGCGTGACATCCGCCCATGCTAGAAAAATAATGCCTTATTGCAAGACCTGACCCTGTTTTTATAACGACAGGTAATCCCCCCATTAGCAAGACCGCTCTTCCTGAATTTTATCATAAGCATTTGTAACCATTTTCATCTGTTCATCAGCGAATTTCATAAAAGAATCAGGCAGTCCTTTCGACATAATTTTATCTGGATGAAATTCAATACATTTCTCACGATAAGATTTTTTAACTTGTGCATCTGTTGCATCTGGAGAGCAGCCTAACACTTCATAGTACTCCTCTAGTGAATTAACTTGACCAAGAAACTCTTCTGCCAACATATTATACATAGAGGCATCCAACCTCATCGGATCAATAATATTTCGCAAAATTCTATCTTCTTCAGGGTGCAGATCCCCATCACTGCCAGCTACCGCAAATAACATGTGATATACACATACTCGCATCTCCTCATTGTGAGCATATATATCCCCAAAGTCTTTTGCATAATCATAAACTGAAATATCATTATTTTTTGCTTCTGAAAAAATCTCTCCTGCCATTACTGTATCTTGCTCACTAAGGTTAAGGTCCTTCATAAACAACTTAATAACCTCAGCTTCTTCGGAACTCACAATACCATCTGCTTTAGCAATTTTTGCAGCCATTCCAAACAGAGCAGTAAATATATTTTTTTTCTCGTCACCTAAGTCCTCTCGCTCTATCTCATCTGGCTCACCCCGATCTATAGACTCCCCATATAAAGCAAGCAGCCCTATACCCACACCAATCAAAGCTCCAATAGGCCCAAAAAAGAACGCTCCAACACCACCCCAAAAAATTACAGCAAACATTATACTCCCCCCTAACTTTAATAGTGTAGCATTCTTTTATATTCTTGATCTAAATATTCATCAACTGCATCAGCATCAATATGACCGCTATTATACCAAGCATTAAGCTCTTTTAAGCCAAGTTGTCCAAATCTAGCCCATGCTAATAAGTTTGTTCTTGATAAAAAAGTTACCATTTCTCCACCCGAACGAATATAGGCATCTACTCCATCAATTAAACAAAGTGTTCCATGCCCTACTAATAACATTCTTCTTAATTCAGGAATATTTCCATTAGGAATAGAGTCTTTCCAATCTCTTTTATGATAAAAATGTGATTTCATTGTAAACATAAATCTAACTAATAGCTCAGTAGTTATAACTGGAATAGCCATTGCCATTCCATGCCTTGCATCATAACCATTTTCAAATACTTTAGTCGCTACTGTTGCAAAGCTTTGTTTGTGCTGACCAAACTCTCCAAAGTTCATCATTTGAAGTAAATTATAAAATGGTATTGGAACCCCTGTGCCTCTTCCTCCTTGTCCAACTGTGCCAGATGATCCTGACCAATCCGACATAATATGACCAAACCAATTAGCAAAGCCGCAAAATATTTTTGATACGAAATTACTCCCGTTTAATTCAAATGTTTCCGTATTTACCGTAATTATTTGTCCATTACTCACAAAAGTTGATGTGCTTGTAAATTGATTTAAAATTGAAAAGAATAAGCCAATTAAATCTGGTGAATGCCCTAGACTTTTAAGATGATGATTCTTTAAAGATAAATTTTTAACTTCCCCATCTGTTGCATGTGTTGTAGCTTGGTCATAGTTTATTTTAAACTTGCCCTCTAAATAACCTATTGCACTTGCTGTTGTATTTTTTCCTTTTTCAACCGCTTTATCCTTGTCCCATCCTACAAATTCAGCAAATTTTTCTGTAATTTTATTAGCCTGTTCATCTGCCACATTTCCTAATTTGCTATCACCAGGCATTCCAACAAATAAAACATCAATTAATCCTCCAATCACACCGCAAGTTCCAGCGATCATGTAATCATATTTATCACAATCAGCATTTCTTAGTGTGAAGTCGTCATTTATTCTTTTTTGAAGTTCAATCTGTTGAGACTTAGTCATTAAGTGTTTAAATGGGTCTTCGTTTAAATCAATATTATGCTTAAATCCATAATCTTTAACTAAATCAGAATATTTATCCCAAGTGATATTTTCATCAAACTTTATAGAATCTAATTCTTGAATTTGAGTTACCTCGTGTTTCTCAATACTGGTTAATAATGATAGTTCTCTTTCTATTTCATCAAGACTTTCGTCATATTCATCATCAGAAATATAAATACTAGAACTAGTATATTCTTCATTTGATAAATATTTATTATTGTCTTCTGTCATTTCTTTTTGGCTATTTTCTATTTGTGATAAAAGAGCATCAACTTCAGACAATTTATTTTCAGTATTATTTAATTGATGTTTTTGAACTCTAAGGGCATTCCCTTCACCTTTAAAATAATCTTTTTTCATCCAAAAATACCCTTTACTAAACTTGAAGCTTTTGAAGTAACAATATTTCCCATATCAAAATAACCTAATGCTTGAAAAACTTGTGCCATTTTATCTAAAATTTCAGTTGAAGCATTTTGCTTTAAAGCATATATATTTTTTTTACCATCTTTAGTTTTTATCTCTTTTTGTTCGTAATTCGCCATAATGAAATTATATAAAGTTTTTTTAGTTGGCTCAGATGTTAATGCTTTTAATCTATCAACATCTAAAATTCTTGGATTTTGTAGTCTATTGGCTGAATTTTGGTAAGTATTAGATTTATTATCCACACTTTTTAATGCGCCTTGAAATTGTGCAAGCTGTTTTATTAATTTTTTATTTTCTGCATTTTTCCTAACAAGTAAGTCTTTTATATTGTCAATATCATTTTTAAGTTTTTCTTCTGATAACTGTATATCATTTAATCTACCAACTATATAATTGATATCATTAATAATTAAAGATATTGTTTTTTGAGTTTGCTTAATCACCTCATGAAGCATTAACTCTCTAGTCTTGTATTTATCTAGCTCATTCGCTCCAGTTAAATGCTTAACACCTTTGTAGGATAAGACACCAATTATGCCAATCACTGCTAACCCACCAGTCATACCCATTCCCATACCAAGGGTTGCAAGTCCAGATGTAATCCCCGCTGCAGACATCCCCACAACAGAGCCTGAAATATAAACAGCGGCTAACGGTGCGCCAGCAGCAGCAGCCTTTGATGCTAATTCTTTTGCGTTTTTCGTAATGGCATCATCATCCAAATCTTCTTTTAATAATTTATAATCATTTTCTACAGTGTCATAAGCCAAGTCCACCTCTGAACCTGACAACCCAAATAAAGCTTGATGCTCATCTAAAAATTTAAAATCTCTGCTTGTTGTATCTTTACTGCTAAAATAAACATTTATTAAATCTTTTGCTAAGGAAATCATTAATGATTGATGGTGACTATTTTCTGAATGGCTTTTAATTACCTTCAATAAATTTTCTACAGATTCTATACTATCTTGTGATATGCCTGTTATATAAGACCTTACTGTAAACCTTGATTCATTGGCTAGTTCAAGCCTTGTCATAAGCAAGAACAATTCAGCCAATTCTTTTTCATCAATCTCTTTATCATCAATGAAAGTCATATTTATTATTATTTTTAGATATGCTATTTTTAATTCATCTGGCATATCAGCCATTTCTTTAAGTTGATCTTCTTCTTCGTAGTCTTCAAACTCTGTAATTATAGAATTTAAAAACTTTACCAACCCTTTCATGTTTATATCATAAAGACTGTTAAATTTATATTTTTTGTGATTCTTAGATATTAATATGTAAGCATCTTTTTTTTCTTTACCTTCATTATCAACGGTTATGTTTTCAATGTACTCAACAGAATCAATATCTGAATATATAAATTCACCATGTTTATGATGAATCATTTTCTCACCTGTGAAAACAAACCCCTCTTTTGAACTGCCAAAGATAGTTCCGTCTTGAATTGCTAATATAGACTCGTAAAATTCTTCGCAATGAAAGGCTTTTATTGCATTGTTAAGCTTTTTCTCGGGTATTTCTGGCGCAACATACACACCTTTTCCAATACCCCTTACATTTTCCTTAATAAATACGTTAATATTATTCACTTCCCCCCCCTTGCTCTTCTCATAACAATAATAAGTAAACGTAACCTCATTACCTTGAAAGAGCTAGAAAACTAACGCTTAACCAAGCTTTCAAAGTAAATGAGCAATTTAAGAATTTAAACGGTAATTTGGGGCTTCTTCAGTAATCGTCACATCATGCACATGCGATTCACTCAAACCAGCCCCTGTAATTTTCACAAATTTTGCTCGTTTATGCATGGATTCAATGGATTCTGCACCCATATATCCCATCGCAGCACGCAGACCGCCCACCAACTGATGCACAATATCACCCAGCGAACCTTTATACGCCACACGCCCTTCAATGCCTTCAGGAACAAGCTTCATCGCTTCATCCACATCACCTTGGAAATAACGATCTTTACTTCCCTTCTGCATCGCACCAATCGAGCCCATACCGCGATAAGATTTAAAGGTGCGACCTTGATACAAAATCTTCTCACCTGGTGCTTCATCTGTACCAGCAAACATCGAACCAAACATACATGTGCTCGCGCCCGCAGCCATAGCCTTGGCAAAATCACCAGAGAATTTAATGCCGCCATCGGCAATCACAGGCACACCAAGCTCATGCCCAGCATCCGCACATTGCATCACAGCTGTTAGTTGCGGAACCCCCACACCTGCAACAATACGCGTTGTACAAATCGAGCCAGGACCAATACCAACCTTCACAGCATCTGCACCCGCAGCAATCAAATCACGCACCGCTTCTGGGGTGGCAATATTACCACCAATCACTTGAATATCATCACCATATTTCTCTTTAATTTCACGTACCTGATCAATCACACCTTGCGAATGACCATGCGCCGTATCCACCACAACCGCATCCACACCTTCAGCAAACAATGCTTCAAAACGCTTCATTTCTTTTGGTCCAACACCAATCGCTGCTGCCACAAGCAAGCGCCCCAAACTATCGCGTACAGCTTTGGGATGTGCTGTAGATTTCTCAATATCACGTACGGTGACCATGCCCCGCAAAGAGCCATTCGCATCCACAACAGGAAGTTTCTCAATACGATGTTCACAAAACAACGCCTTACATGCTTCCAGTTTTGTTCCTGGAGCAACACTTACCAAGCGTGATAACGGTGTCATCATCGCACTTACAGCTTTTTTACTATCGGTCTCAAAACGAATATCACGGTTGGTTACAATACCGCAAACTTTGCCCGCAGCATCCAACACTGGAAAACCAGAAAAGCCATTCGCACTGGCAAGTTTTTGCATATCTGCCAAGGTCATACTCTCAGTCACTGTCAAAGGGTCTTGCACCACACCTGCTTCATAGCGTTTTACTTTGCGCACTTCCGCAGCTTGCTGTTCGTTGGTCAAATTCTTATGAATCACGCCAATACCACCCTCTTGGGCAAGGCAAATAGCTGTCGATGATTCTGAAACTGTATCCATTGCAGCTGAAAGAACAGGAATATTCAAACGAATTTTCTTGGTTAATTGCGCCGAGGTATCCGCGCCCTTTGGCACAACAGAACTGGCTTGCGGCACCAGCAATACATCATCAAATGTCAAAGCTTCGCCCATAATGCGTGAATCCATAAAAACAATACCTCCAGATACAAGGCGGGGCACACTAACCCAAGAAGCGATGAGCTTAAAGTTCCAATTCATTCTATCTAAAGCTATTTTTTATTTCCTAATAAATAACGCGGGAATTTCTAACGCTTTATTGAACCAACTCTACAAACACCTTGCCTGAGGCGGCTCGACCATGGTCATCAACAACACGTACAGTGGCTCTCTTAAGCTCTGGTTTCCAATAGTATGGTTCCCCATTGCTTGAATAACCGACATATTGATTATCAACAAACCAAAAAAGCTTCTTCACATCTGCATCAGCAATAGCCATAAAAGGAATTCTCTCTTCATCTAAGCGATCACTACGCATGGCATAACTAATATTTTGATCTGGCGACTGAATCTTAGGTTTCATACCATTGTCTGCCTTACTATTCATTGTACATTTTGGGTCAAAATCTGGAGGAAGCTTGCGCGATACCCCCGCCCTGCGGAACAAGCTTATAATATCAGATGGCCAGAACTCAAATACCTTCATATCAACATCATCCACATCATCAGAACAGGCTCTAAGACCTGTTTGCTTGCTTACTGGTATCGCACGATAAATATTTGATACTCGAATGGGTGATTTACCGAGAATAAACCATGATTGAATGGTTTCAGGGCAATAGCGACCAGAAAGATCCCCTGTTGGAGCGCAGACACCCACCTTGGTTATATCAAGACCTCTCTCGTTAATCAGTGTTTTTCCAGAGCTCTCATCAGTGCTCACAATAGAATCTATAATCTCAAAAAACAGCGGTGCTGCTGCCCTTCTACCAACAAAAGCAGGATTACCTTCGCCATTAAAATTGCCTACCCAAACAGCAAGAACATAGGGTCCAAACACGCCTATACTCCATGCATCCCTGAATGCAAATGATGTTCCTGTTTTCCAAAATACAGACGGTTTCACAGACAAAGGGCTTAGGAATCCAGATACTTCTGGTCTTGGATTCTCTCTCAACATATCTAAGGTTAGGAAGCTAGCTTCAGGGCTCAGGAGCTCTATACCAGCGTCCTGTTCATGATTATCTAGCAAACGCTTCACCTTCTTTAGCTTGCCTCGATTTGCTAGCATGGCATAAAGTGTTATCAGCTCATGCATCGTCAACTCATGCCCACCCAAAGCAAGTGCCAACCCATAATATTTCTCTTCCCGCATGCCAGAGATACCAGCATTCATCAGAAAGTCATACAAAGATGGGCTTTTCAACTGTGACATCAGCTTAACTGCTGGAACATTTCTACTATAAATCAGCGCATCTTTTGCAAACACTGGGCCTAAAAAGCCTCTATCAAAATTCTCTGGCGTATATGCACCAAATCGTTTGGGTGCATCTTTTAACATTGTCATTGGATGAATCAGCCCTTGATCCATTGCCAATGCATATATAAATGGTTTTAACGTTGAACCTGGGGAGCGTTTCGCGCGCGTGCCATCAACCTGCCCTTGAATAGCATTGTCATAAAAATCTACCGAACCAACAGATGCAAGCACTTCCATAGAGCGATAATCCAACAACATGGCTGACATATTCTTAAACCCAAGCATTCGCTTCTTTGCAATATAAGTTTTGGCGATACCCTCAATCTTAGACTGAAGCTCCATATCCAGCGTTGTCCTTATGTTCTTTGATCCAATCAAAGTATTTCTAGCAAGTTGCTCATTAACAAAATGAGGAGCATAAAATGGCAAATCTTCAAGCTGATAAACCTGCAAAGGTAATGCCATCATTGCTTTCATATTGGCATCCTTTGGATGCACCTCCACCCAACTTTCAAACAACCTATCTCTTGCAGCCGTCATCTTTTTATACCCAGATTTACGACTCGGAATACGTGCAGATGGATTCTGAGGCACCACACTAAGAGCCATAGCCTCTGGCAGTGAAAGCTCAGAAGCCTGCTTGCCAAAATAAATCAGACTTGCCGCACCAACGCCTTCGATATTGCGTCCATATGGTGCCAAATTTAAATACGCTTCAATAATTTCCTGCTTGGAATAGTGCCTTTCTAACTGCAAGGCGCGGATAATTTGCTCAAACTTGCCCGACAGGCTTCTTGAATCTATATCGAACAAAATCCGAGCCACCTGCATGCTAATTGTAGATGCTCCGACTGCTCTTGTTTGTGTAATATAGGTCGCCCATGCTGCTCTTATTAATGCGATAGGGTTAATACCTGGATGATATTTAAAATACCTATCCTCATAAAGCACTGTGGATTCAATCAACAATGGCGATATCTTATGAATTGGTACAAACAGCCTATATTGGTCATCCTCAGCTAAGCTAAGTCTAAGTAAAGTTCCGCCTCGGTCATACACGGCTGTAGAAAACTGACTGTTGTTTAGTAAATCTGGCTTGGGAATCAATAAATAGGCTAAGGCAATGATTGCCACGACAGCAACCATTACCCTAAAAAGGTGTTTCATTCCCTGCCTACTACCTTAAATTCACCTGCAACAGATCTTGCATGCAAATGTCTTTTATACATTGAACCTGCGTAAATAGAGGGAATCGTAAAATTACCTTTAGCTGTTAATTTAACTTTATATCGATATTCAGATACATCCGAGCCAAAATCTCCATAAATAACAATCCGATCCTCTCGAATATCTTTATGACTACGCCAGCCATGGCTAACATTTCTACTCGTAAATGAGCCACGGATAATTTCAAAGCCACCGGGCAATAAATCAACAACTGCAACATTGGTTGCGCTTGCATTATTTAGAGTGCGTATCCGAATTCTAACTTCAACTTCACTACCAATTGCTGCAGATGAGATAGCCTCCCCAGCCTTGTTATAGTAATCCCTATAAACCTCAAGCCCCTCCCTGATTTCCTCTTTTGGAAGCTCTCGGTCATAACCAGCCTGACTCAACACATAAAATAAATTCTTACCAGCATGAAACTCAATGGTTTCACTAGATACTGGAAAGTTAGCCTTGGCAAAAGCCCCTACATTCGTTTTCAGAACATGTTTCTTACCACCAACATCCACGCTATTAATTTTAATCAAATCATCATTTGCAGCCCCTTTAAAGTGCCTTGTGTATGCCCCCAGTGCGAGCATGGAGTACGATGCAGAAAGCGTGTTGTAATCACCCCTATTTAAGGGTTCCACAATAGCCATCAATGCCTCTACACCGACTTTATCTTCAAACTGATTGGGGAAGTGTTTTGCCAACAAGTACATATACTGGGCATCTTGATTTAGCTTACTATCAAAATCCGATGTCAGATGTTTCTTGTCCGTATTAAACTTATATCCTTTTAACATTCTCTGCTGCAATGGTTTATTTTTCAGAAGCTGAAACGATGCTGCCATATACGTCGATGTAATATCATTCATCCAAGAATGTTGATATGTGCTTTCCAACTCACGGTTAAGATCAATAAGGTAATTCGCAGTCATCACTTGGTTTCTGGTCATAATATAAATCGCATAGGCTCGAAGGCGAGCAAGCTCAATAGAATTACTCGAACGCCTTGCGATATTCATCAAGTAATCTAAGCCTCTCCTCAAAACATCATGTGGTACTGGGTAACCAAGCTGCTTCGCATCGGTTAAGAAGTGCATAATATAAACCGAAGGGAAATCAATGCCTTGGGTAACACCCTGCCCAGACCAGAAGCGGAAACCTCCTTCAGCAGTCTGCCGACTACGAAGGCTCATCATGACCGTCTCAAAATCTTTTCTTACCTTACTCTTATCAACAGAGTATCTAGGATGATTTAACAAACCAAGGTATGGAAATACTTTACTAACCATCTGTTCAGCACAGCCATGTGCGAAATTTTGAAGGTACACCCCCAACCCTTCGACCATCACCAATGGGCTATGTGAGCCAGATGCAAGCTGTTCAGCATAATTAGGAACAAGCTTACGCTTGAGTAAAACACTGGCTTCTCCAGACTTTTCATAATGACTAACAAATGTCGCCATGTGAGGAACTGCAGGCCTAATACTAAGCGTTGTCGTCAGCTGACTGGATTTCCCCGCGTGCGAAGCAGTAAATTTCATGCTACCAGAGCCCAAGTTATGCGTTGCCTTAACACGGAAAGTAAGCTTACTTTCACTTCCCTCTGATACCATAACAATCTTATGGGGATCCCCAATGACACTCAAATGTTTTGAAGGCACAAGCGCGACTTTAATCGAGGCATTCTCACCAGAGCCTTCCAAATTATTTGAAACACCAACCGTAACTTCAAACTCATCCTCAGGAGCTACCACCACTGGTGCATTAGGACTTATGACAAAAGGACCTTTCACAACTGTATCATGCCTAGCCGCTCCAATAGCCTCCTGCGAAACAGCTACAGCCATAATTCTCAAGCTCCCATTGAAATAATCAGGCACCTCAATGTTGTACTCTCTTTCCTGCGTATCTGCATCTAGCAGACCAGACCAGAAAGCAATAGGTGCATCCGTAACTCTTCGAAACGGATTAAGATTTTTACCTATAGCCCTTCTAGCTTTATCACCGCCACCAGCAGCAGCTAAATTCATGGCTAACTGATACTCAGGCAATATCAAATCAACAATCTGGAAGGTTTTCACCTCCAATGCCTGCTTTTTGAAGAAATAGGAAAGAGGCTTTGGCGTTTTATATTTAGCCACCTGAAGAATACCCTCATCAACAGCGATCATTACAATTTTCGATGCTTTAGAAGTTTTATAACGTATTTTTAAAAGCTCACCAGGCTTCACTTGCTCAGGTGAATCCAACGTTATCTTTATTTCCCTTTGTTCCCTACCTACAGAGAATGGTATGGCACTGTAGCTCAAGGGACTAACAAATATTTCTTTCGAATCTGCTGCCCTTATAAAACTCACATTTATATAGCCATTTCCTTCAAGCCCTTCGGGAATACGAATCGACTGCACGGTGCTGGTTTTATTCGTCTTAAACCACTTATATGCATAAACCTTATCTCGCTCGATGGTTATCAGCCCTGCACCAGTATATGGGGCAATTATCTGAATTTCGATAACTTGACCTGCATGATAACGCTTGCGATCCAGCTTCACTTTCAATTCTGCATTCTTTTCCAGCGAGCGGCTGAGATTTCCTGCACCTGCAACAGAAAATAAGACACGCGCAAGCTTATTCCCTTCTGCGCTCACAAGTTCAATTGCAAAATCGCCAGGTTCATTGCTTGGCAGTAATAGCGTCTCGCCCTTATCAGACACCTCAAAAGGCTCAGATTTGATCGTGGCTTCTTTTAGAATGGATTGGTACTTAAATGTACCATCATACTGTTTTACAAGTGTTGAAACATATCTTCGTTCAATCAGATTCTTGCTTACTCCTGTTAGGTGAATCTGCTTCAAAGCCGAATCAATCGCCACAAACTTAACAGATCTTTTACTGCCTTTATGAATAAAAGAAAGCCTACCATCCGGCTTGAAACCAATAAGATGTTTCACTGGTGAGACTAAAACTGAAGAACCAGAATTCACACTACGCCCACCACCTGCCTCAAAACCTTCGGCTGTGAGCGTTACCCTATATGTGCCTTTATTATAACGATCAAGATTCAAAGAAAAGCTGGCCTTTCCTTCCTTATCAGTCTTTTGAGGCTTGAGTGATTCCACAACATTGATACGTTTTTTTTCAGGGTCTAAGAGTGGATCAGCAAACGTAAATCCTTTGTATTCTTTAAAAGAAAAACTAGCAGGAAGCAATACCATATTCGCATGTACAGCTCTGTTTTGTGCAGGTGTCCCAAATAAATTTTCCAATGAGACTTGCACTTGCATGCCTTCCACGCCATACCACCCACGATGTTTATCGCCAGTAATATGGGTTCTTATTTTCATGCTATCAGGCTGAAACTCTTCAACTTTAAAAGAAGTTGAGCCAATCATATTTCCCAATCGTCCATTTTCTCTAACAAGATGCACAGCCGTTGTATATAAGCCCGTTGCAGAAATATAGTTAGTCTTTAACTCCCAGTCGAAGAAACCTGTGGGTGAGAGCTCAACCTTCTTATGTAAGACATTTTCCCCCCGTGAATTTCTTACAAAAATATCTAGAGGAATAGCTCCAAGCGATTCCCACGTTTTCTGTTTTACAATAGCTGATAAATGGACGGTATCTCCTGGGCGATAGATACCCCTATCTGAGAAAACATAAGCATTAAGACCATCTTTGCTCTGATACCTAGTTTGAACACCGCCAACATCAAAACGAGAATAATTAATCATGCGTGCGGAACGGTTATAAGGAATAAAAGAAATATCCCCACCTTTTTTTACTAGGTAGGCAACAGGTGTTTTAGCACCTTTAAAATCATCAAGTTTAGGAAAAAAAACATGACCATCTGCTGTAGTAAGTGCCGATACGACTGCCTCGCCATTTTTCCCAAGCACATCAACCCTCGCCCCTGAGATTGGTGTTCCATTCTTCACAGACTGCACAAACACATCATGGGTTTTGTCTGCATTATCTTTTACCAACAATCCAATATCAGTCACCATGATCAAACGCTTATCATTTGCTCTATAAACGATCTGTTTTGTTTTTGGATTCCACCCATTTATCTGAACAAAAAATACACCTGACTTTTTCCCTGACTTTTTAAGCTGCCTATTCAAATCAATCGTTGAATAGATTGCTTTTCCAGGGTGAGTAAGATTCAGCCGCTGAATTTCTGAATGTAACTTGCTTATATTTTCTTCATTAAACATCCAACTAGCATTAAAGCTCGGATTTTTTATATCTCCACTTGTCTGGCTAACAAGGTGATTAATCTGCCCAGGCAATAGCTCTCCAACATCAATTTTAAGTGCCTCAACACCACGAGAAATAAGCGTGAGTTTCTTTTCACTGGCTGCGGAAATTAAAGAACCATCAAAAGCAATTTTTGCTTCTTTTGGGTAGTCGGGAACACGAATCAGTCGCGGTGTTAGCATGGAAAGGTTGAACCCTCCCTCAGATTTCAGCCCGCTGCTAACCTGTAAAAATATATAACGCCCCTCAGGTGCCCGAAAACGAAAGCTCTGGAGGCTTGAATAGGCTCGTTCGGTGGGTAGCACTTCCAAATCCAGTGGTGCAGATCTAGATAGCACTTCACTGCTAACCTCGGATGGGCTTTGCCACATGTATCTTACTGGATATTTTCGTTTCACATAGCGTTTTTCAGGCAAAAGAAATGCTTTAACATTTCTACTTAACACTTCTGATTTAACGCCATCTGTGAATTCAATAACAAGTGCTTGATCAGGCTGGTTATCATTTTTCTTATCTCGAACAATTTGACCATTGGCATACTGAATTCTAAAAAAAGTGTATGTACTCGGAATGACAACTCTACCACTTAATTTTTCCAATGTTTTCGAAGGACCATACACAGGCTTGATGCCCGCAGCCACATCCAGATACATATAAGTCTCATCCTTTTCAATAGAGACTGTTTCAGAATGAATAAACGCCTGACGCTTGTTATCATCATAACTAAGCGTGAACTTATAAGGCTTCGCACTCCGTTTTTTTGATGCCTCTTTAGGCTGCATGTACAGCGATAGTTTTTCCTCTAAGCTTTTTGAATCAACAGGGTGTGAAAATGTAAGCGTGCCGACAACCTTTCGAACTTGAGGGTTCGTTGGATCCTTATAAAAACGAATAGAGCTTAGCGCAGCCTTAAAATGAGGGGTGCTGAATGTGGCAGTATAGTTTTCAAGCTCTATGCTCTTAGAGAATAATTTCTCATGAAAGCTTAACGAATATTCCTGACCTGCTGGCCAGTCTTTCTCAGGTCTAAACATAAGCGTATTTTCACTTTCCCATTGCCACTTTCCTTTTAGTGCTGGAGAAATTTTAATATGATTGTTTAGCTCTTTATCCATCATCTCCAAAGAGGCTACCGATGTGAGAGACCCATTCAGATGAAATAATACGCGTAAGGGATTCGGTATAGCATTTTCTACATTTGGCGTAATGGCTGGAGCCTGTACTCTGGCTGTAACCAACGCTGGTTTTGGGCGTGAATTATCATATGCATACCCACCCCCTATAAGCATCAATACAAGAAACACTCCCCAAAAGGCTTTTGGAGAGTTTTTCCGTTGGGCATTTAAGAAGGCAACCCAAGGTGGACTCCACCAAGTAAAGCGACCAATCATCAAACTTGGAATGTTAACTATAAAATTAACCAGTTTTCTCATAAAAATTCTCCCGCCCAAATCCCAATCCAATATTAAACTACTCACTTACAGCAGTAAGTTGCGCTTTTCCGCCTCGCCTAAAAGTGCCTACTGTTGGTGGTCTCGAACAAATCAGCGGCAATCTGAATAGTTACAAGACAACAACACCTAAGAGCAAATACCTAACAAATACTTTCTCTGCTTAGAAAGTGAAATTCTTCAATAGATACCTTAGGAGGTGCTGATTAACTCTGGATGAGTGGATATGCGATTCAAAATTTTCAACCCCAAGGCGGCAAGTGCAAGGAGTTAATCAGCACCTCCCTTAGCTACTACCTATTGCCACACCTGCAACATATCCTGATGCCCAAGCCCATTGAAAATTAAAACCACCCAAATGCCCTGTCACATCCACGACTTCACCAATAAAATATAAGCCTTGCACATCTCTTGCCTGCATGGTTTTAGATGATAAACATGCCGTATCAACACCACCAAGCGTCACCTCCGCCGTTCGATAGCCTTCAGTTGCTGCTGGTTTTAACTGCCATGCGTGTAACTCTGATGCAATCACATCCAAATCAGCATCAGATAAACTCTGCAACGGTTTATCAGGAATATATTGCGCACACCAATGCAATACCAAGCGTTTGGGTAATATTTCGGACAACACAGTTCTTACATGTTGTTTGCCACGCCCTACTTTCTGCTCATCTAACCATGCCCGTACATCCAAATCTGGCAAAAGATTAATGCAAATTGATTGCCCTGCTTGCCAGTACGATGATATTTGTAACATCGCAGGACCACTGATACCACGGTGGGTAAACAGCATCGCCTCACCAAATGACTGATTATTACAACTTGCCACAACTGGTAGTGCGATGCCTGCCAATGCCTTTAATGATTCATGGGTTTTCCCAGTCAATCGAAATGGCACTAGCCCTGCTTCTGTCTCGATAATATTCAAGCCGAATTGACGGGCAATTTGATAACCCAAACCCGTTGCACCCATCTTGGGTATGGATAAACCACCTGTAGCAACAACCAGTGACTGGCACGTAAACACACCTTGATCACTGTGAACATCAAAACCTGTATGTTTGACTATCTTATCAATGCTCGTTTGTAACTTTATGGTTACATGATTTTCTACACACTTTTCAAGCAGCATATCTACGACCTGCTTGGCAGATTCATCACAAAACAGCTGCCCATGTTCGCGCTCATGCCAAGCAATGCCATAAGACTCAAACATCTCCAACGTGTCATATTGCGTAAAACGTGCCAATGCTGACTTACAGAAATGAGGATTTTGTGATAAAAAATCATCCGCACTGGCATACAAATTGGTGAAATTACAACGTCCACCACCTGAAATAAGAATTTTTTTAGCCGCTTTTTCAGCATGGTCGAGCAGTAATACAGAGCGACCGCGCTTACCCGCTTCTACCGCGCACATCAAACCCGCAGCCCCAGCCCCTATAATAATCACATCGTAATTCACGACTCTGGCTTCCAGCCCCAATCTTCCAAATCTGGTAGCAAATGATTACCTTTTAGAGCCACCTCTTTCCAAAGAACAGGACGCTTCGTACGTAATAAAAATAAACCTGTTTTTAATAAACGTTCCAACTCAGGGAAGCCTTTATCTGATTCTGCTAAAATACGCATGGACATGGCATAAATACTAAAATCAAATGCGTCATATCTAAAAGCTAAGTTCATAATTTCCATAACTTTCTTTTGTTTGCCAATCTTATGATACTTATAAGCCTTTTTAAGATCTTCATGTCTGAATATATTGGAGGAATCAGAACTACTTACATATCCTTCACTTGAAAGCTCCGTCTTAGCCTGAGATTCTTTCACTAACTTTCTAATCGCTGCCGCCCTTAATACAGCAGATTCGACACCTTCTAAATCTGTCGGCTGAATGTCCAACGCTTCTTTTCGTTCATTCTTTTTATAACCCAGCCAATATATTATACCCCCAGCAACAACCAAGAAAAATATACAAATAATTAATAACCACCAATATTGCACCTTTTCCTGAGCATCGCTTTGTATTGGCGGATACTCAAGCTTCTCAACTTTCGATACCTTGCTGACACCATCGGATACCGCTGGCTTTGAAACCTGGCTTACAGGCACTTGTTCATCCAACCTTAATTCAGTTGCATGCCCGACACATGAAATACATAAACATAAAAGAAACAGTTGAAAAGTTATAATATTACGACACTTAAATATGCCTATATAATGGCTTAAGTTCATAACAATGGTGCAATCACTAACGATACAATCGCCATCACATTAATCAGAATGTTCATCGAGGGCCCCGATGTATCTTTAAACGGATCCCCCACTGTATCACCAACCACAACAGCGGCATGTACATCTGTGCCCTTGCCACCCAAGTTACCTTTTTCAACATGCTTCTTAGCATTATCCCAAGCACCACCTGCATTTGCCATCATCAATGCCATCAATACACAACATACCAGCGCACCAGCCAGCATACCACCCAAAGCCTCTGCTCCCAAGCCAAAACCAACCACAACAGGTGCAGAGACAGCCAAAACACCCGGTAAGACCATTTTCTTTAGTGCTGCTGTTGTCGCAATATCCACACAGCGCGCATGATCAGGCTCGGCAGTGCCTTCCATCAACCCTGGAATTTCATGAAATTGTCTGCGAATTTCTTTAATCATTTCAAATGCAGCATCGCCTACCGCAGTCATGGTCAAAGAAGCAACTAGAAAAGGAAAAATACCACCAATAAACAAGCCAATAAGCACCAATGGTTCATTCAAATTCAGCGCAAAGCCACCATGATGTAACGAAACGGTTTCCACAAAAGCTGCAATAATCGCCAAGGCTGCCAAAGCTGCCGCACCAATCGCAAAACCTTTACCAATTGCCGCAGTTGTGTTGCCCAACTCATCCAAAGAATCAGTGATTTTACGTGTTTTCTCACCCATACCTGCCATTTCCGCAATACCACCTGCATTATCTGCCACCGGTCCATAAGCATCAATCGCCATGGTAATGCCTACAGTCGCCAGCATACCCACCGCAGCAATACCCACACCATAAAGACCACATAGTGTTGTAGAAGCATAAATAATTGCACAAATAGTCAGTACAGGAACAACAACGGACTCCATACCAATTGCCAGCCCTGAAATCATCACTGTTGCAGGCCCAGTTTCACCTGCTTGAGCAATATCACGAACAGGTTTGCCACCCGTATAATATTCAGTAATCACACCAATAATAATACCGCCAACTGCACCTGCTAATGCTGCCCCCCATACGCCTGCCGCAACATCAAGGGCTGCAACCAAAAACCATGCAGCCAACATAAATATCAGGGAAGATCCAATTGTACCCACGCGCAAAGCAACTTCAGGCGAACGATGAGAGAACATGCGCACCAAAGCAATCCCTGCTATAGAACAAAGCAAGCCCAACGATGCCAAAGCCAACGGCAAAAACATCAACGCTTGTTGCTGACCCAATGGGTCAAGAATATCTGCCGACATGGTGGATGCCATGGCAATCGTTGCAATCATTGCACCGCAATAAGATTCAAAAATATCCGACCCCATACCTGCAACATCACCCACATTATCGCCCACGTTATCAGCAATCACACCAGGGTTTCGCGGGTCGTCTTCGGGAATACCAGCTTCTATTTTACCCAC
>Ga0256829_1000579_pt1 | contig 36012 bp, 37 predicted proteins | sample 131447metaG_FD_185979 | JGI IMG/M metagenome (GOLD analysis project Ga0256829, IMG submission 185979) | Hydrothermal vent microbial communities from Lau Basin, Pacific Ocean - 131-447 | ecosystem: Environmental > Aquatic > Marine > Hydrothermal vents | place: Pacific Ocean: Lau Basin | collected... | reverse complement strand
ATCTTGAAAAAATGGTATTTCTTACTCAGGGTAGTAACTTTGCATAGAAACACCACCTGCCTCTCGTCTATTGATTCAGAGTTAGTGATTTTTTAGGATGTGGAAAATTCTATTTCGTGATTTGGGTATTTTTTTAAATAAGCCATTGCCGTAGAGATAATGTCATCATCATCTTTCGAGTTCGATTTTAATTGTACTCTTTCTACACCCTCTTCTCTAAATTCAATGAAGACATTCTCTCCATATGATGAGACTTTAGAGATACCTTTTTCACGCGCAAGCACCTTCATAACTATGACATCGATGAATTGGCGGGTAATCGTATCTAACTTACCAAATCTGTCTGCTATTTCAGACTCAATTTCATACACTTCTCCCGTAGACTCACAAAGTGAAAGTCTTCTATAAAGTTCTAAACGTAATCTATCCTCTTCTATCAACTCTTCATTCAGGTATGCATCAATAGAGAGTTTCATATCGATGTTATGGGCGACTTCTTTGTCTTGTCCTGAGAGTTCCTTAATAGCATCTTCAAGCATACGCAGGTAAAGTGAATACCCTATCTGTTTGATATGTCCAGATTGGGCTTCACCGATGATATTTCCTCCTCCACGTATCTCAAGGTCATGGAAGGCAAGTACAGCTCCACTTCCTAAGTCTGAGTGAGATTCCAGTGCCAGCAGACGTCGTTTGGCATTGTCTGTCAAACGCTCTTTGTCCGTCACCATAAAGTAACAGTACCCCTCTTTGCCTCCACGACCTACACGTCCACGGAGCTGGTGCAGGTCGGCGATACCAAAGTTGTCTGCGCCATCGACTATCATCGTATTGGCATGAGGCATATGTATCCCAGACTCTACGATGGAAGTAGAGAGCAGTACATCATACTCCCCATCTTCAAATTTCATCATCTCATCTTCTGTCTCTTTAGCAGAGATTTTGGAATGGAGTACGGCTATGCGAAGTTTAGGGAGTATCTCTAAAAGTACTTTTTTCTTCTCTTCTATGCCTGCAATAGAGTTAAAGACATAAAATATCTGTCCACCTCTACGCATCTCTCTTAAAATCGCTTCTTTTATCACTTTGTCATCATACGATTTCACAAAGGTTCTTACACCTAAACGCTCCGTAGGAGGCGTAAGGATTTCAGAGAAAGATTTGACATCTGACATAGCAAGGTTGAGTGAACGAGGGATGGGTGTAGCAGACATAGAGAGTAGATGCACATCGATAGCTATCTCTTTGAGTGCTTCTTTTTGTTTCACCCCGAATTTATGTTCTTCATCTATGATAACAAGGGCTAAATTTTTAAACTTGGCTTTAAGTAGCGTATGCGTTCCTACCACAACATCGATAGTCCCCTCTTCTAAGCCTCTAAGTGTGAGTGTTTTCTCTTTGGCTGTAGAAAATCTATCAAGTTTTGCCACTTTGATACCATGATTATAAAAACGTTCTTTGAATGATTTATAATGCTGAGAAGAGAGTAGTGTTGTAGGGGCTATCATCATCGCCTGATACCCATTTTTTACCGCCACAAACATCCCATTCATCGCCACTTCTGTTTTACCAAACCCAACATCTGCAGAAAGCAGTCTATCCATCATCTTACCCGATGCCATATCATCCAACATATCATTAATGGCACGTTCTTGGTCTTCGGTATGTACAAACCCTGCTTCAGACATAAAGATGGCATGCTCTTCCATGTTTCGTTTGAGTTTGATACCTTTTTTTAGATGTCTCTGTGCAGAGAGGTTGATGATTTGTGAAGCAATGGCAAAAAGTTTCTCTTTGACTTTGGCTTTTAACTTTTTAAAGCTGGCTTTCCCCATACGGTCAAGTACTGGTAAAGCACCACCTTCAGCCACATAACGGTCTATCACTTCAAGACTCGACACAGGAATAAGCAAGGCATCTTCATTTTGATAATGCATCACCACAAACTCTGAGAGTGACCCCAGTATCTCACGTTTTTCTATCCCTTTAAAAATCCCCACACCATAGTTCTCATGCACTACATAGTCACCCGGTTTGAGTTCATCTAAGATAATAGAGGCTTTTTTTACTTTTTTACGTTTGAGTGGTTTATTGAGAGAGAGGATGAGCCTGTCTGAGCCAAGAAGATTAACAATCCCCTCTTGATAGACAAACTCTATATTTTCAAATGAGTGTAATTCAGAGCCTCTGACGATACTCTCATTCTTGGCGATAATAGTTATCTTTTTCTCTTTATGTGACTCTAAAAGGTTGTTAGGATTGACGGCTTCAAGGTCACGATATTTAGAGCCCTCAGGAATGACAGGGAGTAAAAAAGATTTACGTGGGACTAGAGGTTCGGTCAGTTCATAGACTTCTTTAAGTTCTTCATCCAAGTTGGATGCCCATACGCCTGAAAACTGCTCTAACGCACTTTGCCCTAAGTCTTCCAAATGCCAAAGTCCTAACGCATCTATATCTTTGACAAAGGTATCATAATGACTGCGTTCACATCTATTTTTGAGTACCTCATACTCTGCTTCATCTAAAGCTAAAAAAGCAGGAGTGAAAGTAAGTTCTTCTAGTTCTTCACTCACACGTTTTTGTGTACCTTCATCATAATGCTGTATCGTTTCCACCTCTTCATCAAAAAGAGAGATACGATACGGTTTCTCTGCATCTATAGGGTAAATATCTAGTATGTCCCCACGAAATGAAACTTCACCACGCTGTGCTGCAATGTCTGTAAAGTGATAGCCCCATTGGTACAGTGTATCTTTGAGTTCTTGGAGTTTAAGTGTTTCACCAAACTCTATAGTCTGAGACGAAAAATATTCTGGTTTTGGGAAAGGTATGAGTAGTGTTCTAAGTGGAGAGATAAGTACTTTTTTCTTAGTGCTTTGATGAAAAGAAGCCAATTGTAAAAAAAGTAACTGTACATCTTCTGCATACGCACGTAAATCTTCACCTGCACTCACACGTAAGTCTGGTAAGACAAAAGTATCAAACCCAAGTAGCACTGCAACATCTCGTACTTGTATTGCCTCTTTATCATCATTACAGATGAGAAGTTTGGCTTCACTTAGTGTCTCTAGGTATTCATAACTATTACTTTGGTACATTATTCTCACTTTTTGGTGCGATGGCAATCGCCCCCTACATATTTCTTTGTTTTAAAAATGCTTCTACAACATAAAAAGAACCAAAAACCAAATAGTTTTCTTCTTCTTTTATTTCATTCTTAAAGTAACTATATTCCAAACCTACGGTTTGCAACGCTTTTTCTATCTCTTCTAACGTCGTCGCACGTTGTGACTCAATCTCAATAATCTCTACACGTTTGACTTTAGGTTTAAGCGTTCTTAACACCTCTTTATAATCTTTGTCGTCCAAAGAGTTATAGATGAGTACTACTTCTTTATCTAAAGCTTTTTCTATGGCACGTGCAGCTAAAGGATTATGCCCTACATCAATGCGGATATTGTCTGTCAAGGCATAAAAACGTCCGAAAAGCTCTAAAGTTTTTAAATCATTCATATCATACTTAATATTTAAGATATTTAGAGCTTCTAAAGCAATACTGGCATTAATGATTAGATAATCTGCCCAAGCTTTTGTCTTAGCTATGGATGCAAGTGTAGGGTCGATAAAATCGACCATATGCTCATTGTTTTGATTGGTCGGTTTCATCGACCCTACAGTCAATAAAGTTGCACCTCTATCATTTGCAATCTCCTTCGCCACCTCAACCACCTCAACATAAGACTGTGGTGCTAATAATGCTTTTTTTTGAATACTACGTATCTTTGTAGAAGCTATCTCTTCTATCGTCTCACCCAAAAACGCCTGATGGTCTATGCCGATGGGAGTAATGATACTTAATTCTTTGTCACATACATTGGTCGCATCAAACTCACCCCCAAGCCCTGCTTCAAGTACCATCAAATCATACTTTTCAAAGACGACAAATGCTAAAAGTGTTGTGTACTCAAAGTAAGAGAGTGCATCAGACATCTCTTTACCTAAAACAGCAAAAAGTCTTTGATGTGCACTTTCCAAAACCTCATCAGAAACATCCTTTCCATCTATCCAAATACGTTCATTGAATTTCAAAATATGGGGTGAAGAGTAATGCCCTACACTCATTCCAGACTTATATGCCAAATGCGCTAACATTCGCCCAGTTGAGCCTTTACCATTGGTACCTACAATATGCACTGTTCTGGGGTGTGTTATGTGTGGTTTAAGTAGTGCATAAGCGTCATGTACACGCTTATGGTCTATCTCTTTGTAGTAGAGATGTTTATGGTCTAAAAAGTCATGAATGCTTTGCATTATTTACTCTTGTCGAGCATTCCTCTTGCACTCACGTATGCCAAAAACTCATCTAAAGCTTTTTCCAACCCTTTACGTATCGCTTCGGTTCTTAAGGTCGAAGATGTGAGTGACGATGCCTGAATATCTGACTCAACGATACTTGAAATATCTTTACTCATTTTTCCATCTTTTGTCACCATATCGAAGTGTACATGTATATTTGCTCTATACCGTGTCACATATCCATCTTTATACGCCAAAGGATAGTAACTACTTCCCGTGTACGCAATGGTGATTTCACTCTCCGCCTCTTCTTTGGATGTCACACGACCTTTAAAACGTGTATACACAAGACGATTCATCTCATCTTTCACAAAAGGGGCATTTTCTGGCTCTACCCTATCAACCTTTACTTTCACATATACCGTGTCAGAAAAAACATTTCTTATCAAATGAGAAGACGGTTTATAGCCACAAGCAGTCAAAACAAGCAAAAGCCCCATCGTAGATAATATTCCTCTCATTTTCTCTCCTTATTTCATGCTGGTTTTACAGCTAAATTTACCAGTTTATTAGGTACGACTATCTCTTTAACTATCGTCATTCCCTCTAACCATTTTGCCCCTGCTTCTTTTGCAGCAGTTAGAATTTCATCATTACTCGCAGATGGACTCATCTCAATCTCTGTACGCTTTTTACCACCAATCATCACCATGTAGGCAATACTGTCTTGCACAAAAACTTCTTCTTTTACTTCCAACTTCGCACCCAAATTTTCTCTTGCAAACAACATTTCAGAAAGTTCCGTTGTCACATGCGGGATGATAGGTTCTAAAAGGTTCAACATAATATACATCCCCTCTGTCCACACATCTTCATTATCTTGTTTATCAAGTGCATTAAGTGCTTCCATACAAGCTGCAATAAGCGTGTTAAACGCAAATGTTTTTTCATAGACATCTGTAGATTTTGGTAAAGCTTCATACACTTTTACTCGTGCGAGTTTTGATTCTTTGCTTAATGTACTTTGATCTATATTTGGCAAAGTACTACCTGTTACTTTCTCTTTTCTGTCATAGAGTTTTTTAATGAACCTAAACGCACCTTCAACAGCAGAGTCATTCCACTCAAGTTCTTTGGCAGGAGGTGCAGCAAAAAGGGTAAAGAGACGTGCTGTGTCTGCACCATACTTTTCTACCAAGGCATCAGGGTCAACGGTATTCCCTTTAGATTTAGACATCTTCGCACCATCCATAAGTACCATACCTTGTGTAAGCAGGTTCTCAAAAGGCTCATCAATGTCGTGGTACCCAAGGTCACGAAGTACTTTGGTAAAGAAACGTGCATACAACAAGTGCAAGATAGCATGCTCTATCCCACCGATGTACTGGTCTACTCCTAACCAATAATTGGCATCTTCTTTGTCTATACCTACTTTATTCCACTTCTTAGGGTTCGTTGCATAACGGAACTGATACCAACTAGACTGCACAAAAGTATCTAAAGTATCTGTCTCACGTCTGGCATCTTTACCACACTTAGGACAGGCACAGTTTTTCCATGTTGGGTGATTTTCCAGTGGGTTCCCTTCACCCGTTATCTCTACATCTTCAGGTAAAGCAATAGGCAAATTCTCCACTTTTTCAGCAACAAGCCCACAGTCATCACAATGTACAAACGGAATAGGTGCACCCCAGTAACGCTGACGTGAGATACCCCAGTTTCTTAGCTTATAATTAGTAGTACCTTTACCCACTTCTTTGGCTTCGAACATCGAGATAATCTCTTTTTTTGCATCTACATTTGGTATGCCTGTAAACATATCAGAGTTTTCCAAAGTACCCTCAGCGGTATAAGGCAATTCCTCTCCACCAGCAATCACACGTTTAATCGGCAAGTCATATTTCGTAGCAAACTCAAAGTCTCGCTCATCATGTGCAGGTACAGACATCACCGCACCACCACCGTAAGAAGCCAATACGAAGTTTGCTGTCCATACAGGTATCTCTTCACGTGTAAGTGGGTGAATGACGGTAAGCCCTAAGTCATACCCCTCTTTTCCCTCTTTGGCACGTTCTATCTCTGTCATATTTGTAATAGTAACTATTTTTTCTGCAGTCTCATTGTCTAGTAAATTATGGTCTAAAAGGTACTTGGTAATAGGATGTTCAGCTGCCAATGCAGAGTAAGTCACCCCAAAAATAGTATCTGGACGTGTAGTAAACACAGTAAACTTCTCAAATTTTCCACCAAGTTTTGCTTTACTCTCTTCGCTCAGTTCAAACTCAAACTCAAGCCCTTGTGATTTTCCTATCCAGTTTTCCTGCATCGTAAGCACTTGGTTTGGCCATTTACCCTCAAGCTGTTTCAAATCACCCAGCAAATCATCTGCATATTTAATGATGTCTAAGTAATACCCTGGCATCTCTTTAAGCTCAACAGGATTGTCACAACGCCAACAGCACCCTTCTTCTACCTGCTCATTGGCAAGTACCGTATGACAGTCCTCACACCAGTTTACAGTCGTAGATTCACGATAAAGTAAACCCTCTTCAAACATCCTAATGATGAACTCTTGTTCCCACTTCGTGTAGAGCTCATCACAGGTAGCAAACTCACGTGTTTTAGAGAAAGAAAGTCCAAGTGTATTAAGCTCTTTTCTCATATAATCTATGTTTGAGTATGTCCAGTCTTTTGGGTGTTTACCATGTTTAATGGCAGCATTCTCAGCAGGCATACCAAAGGCATCCCAACCAATAGGGTGAAGTACGTTAAAGTCTTGTTTTCTATAGTAACGCGCAAATGCATCACCGATAGCATAGTTTCTCACATGCCCCATGTGTAGTCTACCACTAGGAAAAGGAAACATAGAAAGTATGTATTTCTTCTTTCTTGTTAAAGCATCATCAGGTTCAAAAGCCTTCTCATCATCCCATTTTTTCTGCCATTTGGCTTCAATCTCATTTGGATTGTAACTCATATTTTCTCGTCCTTCTCACACCACTCGTTCCCAACGTCCTCGTTGGGAACGCATATTTTGACTATGATATGGTGGTTAATTTAATTGAAAGGATTATAGCTAAGATGGGGTTAGATGCTTCTGTAGGATGTTGTGCCTTCACAACACCCTACTGGGTTTTATAATTCCATATTATGAGGATCAACATTATCATAATTTATAATGTCTTCTGCCTCTGTACTCTTTGGACTTGAGCTATCATGTAATCTACTTAATTTAATCATTGCAAAAATTGCACCTAAAAAAGGTATTAGAATTATCCAAAATATTTTAAAAAACTTTTCTTCTATCTCATAAAATATATCTTCATTAATCACTAAAATAATAGCAACTAAATCCAACATTCCTAAAAAAGCATAGAAATATAACATTTACTTCTCCTTTTAAACGAACTACCCAAACGTATTACACTGACGAATATCACCACTCTTCAACCCTCGTCTAAACCACTCTAAACGTTGTTTTGAACTTCCATGAGTAAAAGCATCAGGACGCACAGCTCTTCCTGCTTCTTTTTGTAAGGTATCATCTCCTATGGAACTTGCTGCTCTTAGGGCTTCTTCTACATCACCAGCTTCGAGTATATTAAACTGCTTATGTGCAAGATTTGCCCATGCACCGGCATAACAGTCTGCTTGAAGTTCTACTTTCACCTGTAAGGCATTGGCTTTTTTAGAACTTCCACCCCAACTCTGTTTTGCTTTTTGTACTTTGGCAAGTGTGCCTTGCATGTTTTGTATGTGGTGCCCTATCTCATGTGCGAGTACATAGGCTTGTGCGAAATCACCTGGTGCGCCATGTCTCTTTGCCAACTCATCAAAAAAGCTTAAATCAAGATAGACTTTTTGGTCAGCAGGGCAATAAAAAGGACCCATCTGTGCAGACGCATGCCCACAGCCACTTCTCGTACTCCCACGGTAAAGCACCATCACAGGTTCTCTATATCCACGTAACTGTTTTTTCCAAATATCTTCAGTGCTCGCCAAGACTTTTTTGATGAACACTGCTTGTTTTTCATCTTTTGCTTTATCTACAGGGCGCGACACAGAGCTGCCACCCATTCCGAGTAATGCCAAAGGATTGTACCCCATCATATATGCACCTACCCCTGCAGCGATGAGTAACATACCAAATTTAGAACGAAGTAGTGGCTTTACTATAGGCCACAACATCATCATCGTTCCCATAGAAGGCAAGCCTCCCCCACTACGCCCTGACGTGGCTCTTCTATCGTCTACATTTCTACTTTCGCGTTCATCACCCATACGCATATCAACTCCTTCTCTTTCCCGATATTTATTATCTCAATTATACCAACCAAAAGTAAAAATCTACTACAATATTGGTACTTATTTATATAGGAGATTATGTGTCATTAGCCTTAGCAAGAAAATACAGACCTGCCACCTTTGATGACCTCATAGGACAAGAAGCAGTCTCACAAACGCTCTCACTTGCACTCGATGGCAACAGACTCTCTCATGCCTACCTCTTTTCTGGACTTAGAGGTTCAGGTAAAACTTCTACCGCACGTATCTTCGCTAAAGCACTGCTGTGTGAACAAGGTGCGACCTCTCATCCATGTGGAGTATGCAGCCACTGTAAAATGGCGACAGACAATTCGCATATGGACATCATAGAGATGGATGCAGCTTCCAACCGTGGTATCGACGATATTAAAGACCTTATAGAACACACCAAATACAAACCAAGCTCAGCACGTTACAAAATTTTCATCATCGATGAAGTCCATATGCTGACCAATCAAGCCTTTAATGCTTTACTTAAAACACTGGAAGAACCACCAGATTTTGTAAAGTTCATCTTGGCAACGACTGATCCTTTAAAATTGCCTGCGACTATTCTTTCGAGAACACAGCATTTTAGATTTAAAAAAATACCACAAAATCTTGTACTCAAACACCTAGAACACATTTTAGACCTTGAAGCAATAGGGTATGAAGTAGAAGCCTTAGACATCATCGCACGTTCTGGTGCAGGAAGTCTAAGAGACTCTCTCACCCTTACTGACCAAGCCATAGTCTACTCTAAAAACTTTGTAGATGTAGCTACCGTAACAGGGATGCTTGGCATCATCGAGCCTAGCCACTTGGAAACCTTACTCAATGATATTATGGCTAAAGATACTAGTAAGCTTTTAAGCTTCATCAACATGGCACGAGACTATGAAGCAGAGATGATTCTTGATGAGCTAACCCTTTACCTAAAAGATTTACTCCTCTCAAATCAAGGGAAACTTAGCCCCATGATTATCGAACGTTTTTTTAGAGTCATCGCTGAGTCAAAAGCCTTGCTTTCTTTAGGAAGTGATGGAGAATTTGTCCTCTCACTGGCACTATTTAAAATGATGGAGTCTTTACAAATCAAAGACATAGACACCATGATACGAGGACTTGAAAATGAGCTCAAAGGTGTTGAAGTCTCTGAAATCATGGTCACTTCACCTACCCCTGATGTCTCAGCCCCTGCTGAAGTCATCACCATTACGCAAGATGAGATAGATACTTCTTTACCGACCCCTATTACGAAAGAAGAACCTGAGGTAACAACCACTCCAACCCCTATAGTTGAAGAGCCCATTGAAGAACCCGTTAAAGAAAGTACAACAGAGCCTGAAAACATAGAGACAGCCTTAGTCACTGAAGAGATTAAGGTAATCCCTGAACCTATAGTTGAAGAAGAAATAACGGTTGAACTTATCAAAGTAGAACCTGTTCCTACACCACCAGCACCCGTTGTACCAAAAGTAAACCCACATCAAAAAACCTTTGATGCACTTGTCAAAAAGATTTACGATAGAGACTATGACTTGGGTACTTGTTTTGAGCGTAACATTAGCTTTGAAAGTTTTGAAGACAACAAACTTACATGGGGTTCACACGCAGATGGCGATGACAAAAAACTGCTCATCACACACTGGGGTCTCATAAACATGTTTGTCAAAGACACCTTTGGTTTTGAAACCAAGATTGTCAATGTAGCTAAAAAAAAAGTAGTTAATACTCCTGAAGTTACGCGTAGGGTGGATTCATCCACCACAACAAACCCTCCACATGCTGACGCAGACACAAGTTCTATGCTAGAAGAGATAGAGATGAAAAGCTCATGTATCTCCCCTGAAGCAGGAGACACAGAAGCCGCAAAAGAGAAAGACCCTTCAACACTACTTCAAGAACCGATGATAAAAGAAGCCATAGCCCTTTTTGACCCTAAAAAAGTACGTATAAAGAAAAATATGTAGGGGCGATTGCTATCATACCAATGAAGATATACAAAAATTAAAAGGTGCGATAGCAATCGCCCCCTACTCCATCCAAGCCTCAGTCACTATCTTAGGTTTGTCATCATGTATTTTTATCTTCTGTGCACCTACACAACGTCCATTATCATCTAACTCAAAAATAAGCATTTGAAAGATGGCTTTACATTCATCAGGTACATCATAATGCCCTCCTAACGAGGTTAAAAAACGTCGCATAGGTACAGCATCATCCATACCTATCACACCATTACGACAACCAGTAAGCCCCACATCTGTTACATAACAACAGCCATCAACTACCTGTAAATCATCGGTAGCCACATGCGTATGCGTACCAAGTATGGCAGAGATATCATTTTTAAGCATTTGACGCAAAGCATTTTTTTCTGAACTTGCCTCCGCATGCATATCTATGATGATGTGTTTTATATGTTGTGCTTTAAGCTTTTTAACCTCTTTAACTATCATCGTAAAGGGGTTATCTACCATAGGCATAGTGTAGTGCCCCATAAGGTTGATAATGGCTAATTCATGCCCTAGAAGTGTTGTCCGATACAGACCTTCACCTGCTGTCTCTTTAGGGTAATTGATAGGACGAATGAGCGGATATCTATCAAACATCTCCAGTATCTCTTTTTTATCAAAAGAGTGGTTTCCACCTGTCATCATGTCAACCCCGTAACCAAGGAGTTCTATACAGTTTTTTTCAGTGAGTCCAAAGCCATGTGAGGCATTTTCATAGTTGGCTATAGTAAAGTCAATGAAGTGTTCTTGTTGTAGCCTTTTAAGGTGTCGTTTGAGCATCAAACGACCAGGTTTGCCTACGATATCGCCTATAAATGCAATTTTCATTTTTATACCTGTAGGGGGTGATTGCCATCACACCAATAAACATTCATAAAATTTATTTAGCTTTCCCTGCAAAAGGCAAAAGTGCAGAAGCCCAAGTAAGCCCTCCACCGAAAGTATCAAGTAGCATAAGTTCTCCATTTTGAAGTCTACCCGACTCCCAAATGTCATTAATTGCCATAGGAATAGAAGCTGCCGAAGTGTTACCGTATTTACCCACAGTAAGCACTACTTGCTCCTCTTTCATCTTAAGCGCATCGCCTACTGCTTTGATGATGCGGTAGTTTGCTTGGTGAGGGATAAAGTGAGGAATATCCTCGGAGTTTATCTCATTTTTAGCCAGTATTTCTTTCACATCTTTTGTGAGTGTTTTGACTGCAAGTTTAAAGGTTTCATTTCCTTTCATTTGCACAAAGTTCAGCCCTTCATCTATCACTTTTTGGCTCACAGGATTGATACTCCCTGGCGCTGGGGTCACCAAGAAGTCAGCATACGAACCATCTGCACTGGCATGTACATCGACAAAGGCTTCTTCTTTCTTATTTGTAGCAGAAATAATCGCAGCACCGGCACCATCACCAAATAAAATACACGTACTTCTGTCAGTATAATCGACAATCGAAGAAAACTTTTCTGCCCCAATAATCAGTACATTCTTTTTCATACCAGACTCAACAAATGCCTTCGCCACAGTCAACAAATAGACAAATCCACTACATGCCGCTGAAATATCAAAAGCCTGTACATTATTAATGCCTAATTTATCTGAGATAATACATGCCGTAGAAGGCATGTTAAAATAGTCAGGTGTTACGGTAGCACAAAGCACTAAGTCAATGTCTTCTTTAGATACATCTGAACGCTCTATCGCTAGTTCTGCTGCCTTAGCACCCATATCACTCGTTACTTCATCATCAGCTGCTATATGACGTTCTTTGATACCTGTTCGTTTAAGTATCCACTCATCTGTAGTATCTACCATTTTTTCAAGATCAGTATTGCTTAAAATCTTCTCAGGCACATACGCACCTATAGATTTAAATGAAGCATAAATTTGTGACATAATTATCCTTAACACATTATTGGATTTATTTTACCATAAGTTTGATAGGGAACTTCTAAAAATGAGTGAGAAAATGGGAAGCAAGCCACGACTTGTTCCCTTTAATAATGGGGTTATGCGCTTTTTTCTAAAATCGCTTCGATGCTTGTATTGACATCTGACTCTACATAAGAGATAGCTTGAAACACTGCATTTTTGATAGCTTTAGGGCTAGATGCTCCATGAGAAATGATAGCACAGCCTTTGAGTCCAAGCAATGGTGCTCCACCATACTCATCTTTATCTACTTGCTTTTTCATGTTTCCAAAGACTTTTTTCTTCATCATCAAAGCACCTACTTTTGCAGGGAGTGATTTACGTATGTACTGCTTCATCAAGTCAAAAATGGTTGAGACTGCACCTTCTGCAGTTTTCAGCAAGATGTTACCTGTAAATCCATCACAAACAACCACACTTACTTTACCATTGAAGATATCTTTTCCTTCAACATTACCGATAAATCCATCTAAAGCTTTCAATAATGGGAAAGTTGCCTTTGTAAGTTCATTCCCTTTAGAGTCTTCACTACCATTGGCTAAAAGTCCTACTTTAGGATTTTTAATCTTCATAATTTTTGCTGCATAGGCTTCACCCATAGCACCAAACTGAAAAAGATTTTCAGGTTTACAGTCTGTCACAGAACCCACATCAAGTACCAATGTTTTATCTTTAGTAATACTAGGCATTAATGTTGCAAGTGCCGGTTTTTTAATACCAGGAATTCTACCCATACGTAAAGTAGCAGCAGTCATAGTAGCCCCTGAATGTCCTGCTGAAAGTACTGCGTCAGCTTTGCCATCACGTACAAGTTCAACTGCTTTAAAAATAGACGAATCTTTACGTTTCAATGCATCTGTCGCTGCATCAGACATAGCAATCACATCAGAAGACTGTTCAAACTCTACTTTATCAACATAATATTGTGGGAGATGTTCTAAAATTTGTTCTTTATCGCCTACAAGTATAGGCAAGAATTGTTTTTCATCCAGCGCTTGTATTACACCTTCTATTATAGGTTCGGGACCGAAGTCCCCACCCATTGCGTCAATTGCGATGCGTATCATCAATTACACTTTAGTTGTTTTGTACTCACCAGTAGTCATGTTCATGTGGTGAGGCATTCTCCATGTTCCATCTGCATCTTTTACAGGCATTGGTAATGTCAATTTGTAATGTGTTCTTCTTTTCGCTGCTCTTGTGTGACTCACACGTCTCTTAGGTACTGCCATGTTATATCCTTTTAATATTCAATCTCAAAATCTTCATCATTACCGTCACATTTGTCACAATAATGATAAGAACTTTCTACTGATGTAATTTCACTCTCTAGTATGTACAAAAGGTCTATTTTGCCATCTAAAAATTCAATTATATCTAAATCAACTTTATCTTCAGAAACAAGATCACTCAACTTCAATCTTAACTTAGAGTTCATATCATAGTTGTATGTGTCACCACATCTATCACACTCTAAATCAAAGTATCCATTTAGTGTCGCATCCAAAGTTACTTGATGATAACCACTTTTTTGTAATGTTCCATCAAGCGTCACACCCTTTGAAGAAAGTTCAATGGGTTTTGCTGTGGAATTTATTTTGTCAAATACAATTACCATAAGGTTATCCCTTACTTTATATTTATTTATGCGACAAGTCGCATGAGCCAACTGCTGAAATTAACTCAGCGTTAGCGTAGGAAAGATGGGCTTTGCCCATTCTCCGTCCTATCTAATTAATCTCTCTCTGTGCAAAAAAGAAATTGATTTCGTTTGTTGCATTTTCAACAGAGTCAGAACCATGTACTGCATTCGCATCGATGCTATCTGCAAAGTCAGCTCTGATAGTACCAGCTTCTGCTTCAGCAGGGTTAGTAGCACCCATAAGATCTCTGTTTGTTTGCATTGCATTTTCACCTTCAAGTACAGTTACTACAACTGGACCAGAAATCATGAAGTCTACAAGGTCTTTAAAGAAAGGTCTTTCAGCGTGGATAGCGTAAAATGCTTCTGCATCTACTCTACTTAGTCTGATTTTTTTTGTTGCTGCAATTCTAAGGTTTGCTGCTTCAAATCTAGCCAAAATTTGACCTACGACATTTTTTGCTACTGCATCTGGTTTGATGATTGATAATGTTTGTTCCATCTTATATTCCTAAAGCGATAATTTACTTCCAAATTAAGTTATGTGGAGAGTATTTGGGCGGAATTTTATCTAAAAATACATTAAAATAAGTTGAAATTTTTTCGAGATGTTCTTTCTAAGAAAAGACTACCGAGAAGTAGCCTTTATTCTATCTTTTCGTAGAGATTAATCTTCTACTACTGATCTTCTTGCTGCTCTATCTTCAGCAGAGATATCATCTCTAAAAGGCATTTGAGCATCAGCATCATCAATACCGTAACCTTTACCATCTAAGTAATTGTCACCAGAAAAGTACTCTTTATTCTCTGCTGTAAAAGGCATATCCCAAGTAATACAATCTTCTGTTGGACAAGCTTCAGCACATGCTGGAGAATCAAAGTGATCTACACACTCAACACATTTATCTGGATATACATAGTAGTACTCCTCACCCGTTGGATTATCATCCTCATCTACAATTGCTTCTACTGGACATTCGTCAATACAAGCCGCACAGTTGATACAAGTATCATTAATAATTACTGCCATTTTCATTCCTTTTATTAAAATATACTCAAACTATAGCAAAAAAAATTAAATAAATCTTTAATCTTAAAGCGATTCACAAAAAAACACCTACATCGCTCTATTTCCCAACAGAGCGAAGTTTAAACAGTATTGATAATTAATATTATATTAAAGTTTTAAATATTTTTTTATTTCTTCTATTCGAGGTGTTTGTTCCCAAGTAAAAGAAGCATCTTCCCTACCAAAGTGACCATACGCTGCTGTTTTTTTATAGATAGGTCTCAACAAATCAAGCTCTTCCATAATACCTTTAGGTGTCAAATCAAAAAGGTCTGAAACACATGCGACAATCTGATCTTCATCCACATTGGCTGTACCATGTGTATCTACATAAATAGACACGGGTTTTGCCACACCAATAGCATAGGCTATTTGCAGTGTTGCTTTTTCACAAGCCCCTGCTGCTACTAGGTTTTTAGCCACATATCTGGCTGCATACGCAGCAGAACGGTCAACTTTTGTAGGGTCTTTACCAGAAAAAGCGCCTCCTCCATGAGGGCAAGAACCGCCATAAGTGTCTACGATAATTTTTCTACCTGTAAGCCCTGCATCACCTTGAGGACCACCAATTACAAAACGCCCTGTAGGGTTGATGTGATAAGTGATATCGTCACTCATAAGTTCAGCAGGGATGACTGCTTTAATCACCTCTTCAAGTACCGCTTTTTGTACTTGTTCTAAGGTAACATTGTCATGGTGTTGTGTAGAAACCACTATCGTATCGATAGCCACAGGTTTTCCATCTACATACTTCACAGAGACCTGTGCTTTACCATCTGGGCGTAAGAACGGGACAGTACCATTTTTACGTACTTCTGCAAGTTTTGCAGTAATTTTATGCGCCAAAGAGATAGGTAGAGGCATAAGCTCTGGTGTCTCTTTACAAGCGTACCCGAACATAAGTCCTTGGTCCCCTGCACCGATCTCACCATCTGCTTGATCTACTCCTTGGTTGATATCGGGACTTTGTTCACCTACACCATTAAGTACACCCGCAGAACGGTAATCAAATCCGTACATTGCATCAGTATAGCCTATCTCTTTTATCACCTCTCTTGCAATCTCTTGCATAGGTGCGTACGCTGTTGTTTTTAGTTCTCCTGCGATAACACAAAAACCATTGCTCACTAACGTCTCACATGCTACTCTAGCTTGTGGATCTCTTGCGATGATATAATCTAATATAGCATCTGAGATCTGATCAGCCATTTTATCTGGATGACCTTCGGTTACTGATTCACTTGTAAAAATGTATTGGTTAGCCATTTTTTAAATCCTTAACTTTTTTTTGTTCACTGTCACTGAACTTAAAAAAATATCTCGCAAGATACTTTTTAAAATCCAACCCGTAGGGGTAAACCCGTGTGTTTACCCTTTAAAATTCATAGGGCAGACACATGGGTCTACCCCTACAATATTTTTTTTGCCAATTGTTCAGGGAGTAATCCCAAACTCTCTTCAACCAACTTCGTATTACCATGGGTAATAAAAGCATCATCATACTCAAAAGAGGTTAACGAAACATCTTGTATAGCATTTTCGCTTAAACACTCTAACACAGCAGAACCGACACCACCCATTTTGGCTGAGTCTGAAAATACAAACCATTTTTTATACTTTTTGCTCAAGTTCACTAACATCTCAACATCTAATGGCTTCACAAAACGTAAATCTAAGATAGCTACTTTGACTTCGACAAGCTCAGCCACCTTTTGTGCACGCCCTACACCGTTTCCATACCCAATAAAGAGTATCTCATCACCCTCTTGAAGTAAAACAGATTTACCTAATTCATACGCTGGACTTTCACAGTCCTCTGCTAAAAAGGCACCTCTTGGGTATCTAAAGGCACAAGGATGAGTGTACTCTTTTGCAAATGCCATACAAAGTTTCATCGTAGTTTCATTATAGGGAGCGAGAAGTGTCATGTTAGGTATACCTCTCAAATAAGAGATATCAAAGGCTCCTTGGTGAGTCTCACCATCTTCACCTACGATACCAGCTCTATCCATCGCAAAGGCTACACCTAAATCCATAAGTGCGATGTCATGTATCACCTGATCAAAGCCACGTTGTAAAAAAGTGGAGTATATGGTACAAAAAGGTTTAAACCCTTCTTTTGCCAAAGGACCCATAGATGTAACTGCATGCTGTTCAGCAATAGCTACATCCCAAAAACGTTCAGGATATTTCTCTATCGCCGCAGACATACCTGTACCAGAAGGCATGGCGGCTGTAACACCGACAATCTTCTCATCTTCATCCGCCATTTGCACAAGTGTTTCTGAGAAGATAGCTGTTGCCGCTTTGGCACCATCTTTTTTAGGTGACATGCCCGTTTTAAGATTAAAAGCACTCACGCCATGCCAATGTTCTTTGGTGCCCTCTGCGATTTCATACCCTTTACCCTTGGTGGTTTGCGCGTGAATAATCACAGGTTTACCCAATGCCTTGGCAACTTCCATCGTCTCTATGAGAGATTCTATATTATGTCCATCAACAGGGCCTATGTATTCTATCCCCATCTCTTCAAATAAAATACCGGGGGTAATAAGCTTCAATGATTCTTCAAAGCGTTTTGCCATATAGTGTGCGCTTTCAGGTAGATGTTCGAGTACTTTCTCGACTTTACCCTTAAATTTTTGGTAAAAAGAGCCTGCCATTGTTTGAGACAGTAACTTAGAGATAGCCCCTATCGGTTTTGCGATACTCATCTCGTTGTCATTTAAAATGATGATAACGGGGTATTTTCTGTCTCCAAGCTCATTAAGTGCCTCATACACCATACCCGCACTCATAGAACCATCGCCTATAAAGGCTACAGGCACTCTGTCCTCACCTTTTAGTGCGATGGCTTTAGCAGCTCCTATAGCAAGTGAAATGGATGTAGAACTGTGCCCTGCCACATAGTAGTCGTATTTGGATTCTTTTGGCTTAGTATAGCCACAGACACCATCAAACTGACGCAAGGTACTAAAGCTCTCCCACCGTCCTGTAAGTAATTTATGCGCATACGCTTGATGACTCACATCAAAGATAAAAGGGTCTTTTTCAACATCAAACACTTTATGCATCGCTACAATCAAATCGGTTGCACCCATAGTTGAAGAGAGGTGTCCACCATTTTTACTGACAGTGTCAAGAATCTTTTGTCGTATCTCTTCTGCAAGGGTGTTCAACTCTTCAATAGAACGTGCTTTTATGTTCATCATTTTACCTGTCTTTCTAAATATGCCGTTATTAGTTTTTTAGTAAAACCAATCTGTTTATCATCATATGAGAGTCCTAAATCATCGGCTAAATTTTTTAAGGATTTTTTTGTAATTTTAGTCATACTACCATGCCTCTGCTTAACTTGCATAAAATCATCCAATACAAAAGGGGTCACCTTCACCTTCGATGCTTTTACCACAAGTACTTTTTTCAAGCAAGCGCTTCTAAAAAGTGTTTAAAGAAAATATCATTTTGTTTGGCAGTACCTACAGTAATACGCATCGCATTCATACCATACGAAGCTAGGTTACGTATGATGACACCTCGTTTTAGCAGGGCATCTGCTATCTTTGTCGAATCCATATCATCAGAGAATAGATAGGTAATGAAGTTTGTATAACTCTCAATATATGTAAATCCGTTCTCGTTGGCAAAGGCTTCATAACGTTGTATCTGTTCTTGGTGTAAAACAATTGACTCCTTAACAAAAGTCTCATCTTGACACGCTTCAATCGCAGCTGCAAGTGAAAGTGTAGAGATGTTAAACGGTGGTCTCATTTTGTAAAGTTGCTCTATCATCTCACTGTCTGCGATACCATACCCAACACGCATACCGCCCAAACCATAGGCTTTGGAAAAAGTACCTAAATAAATGACATTTGGGAAATCAAGTATGTCATTTGGTTCCATAGCATATTTACTGTCTTTTGCTGCGGCATACTCCATATACGCACCATCTACAACGATAAGTGTCTCTTTGTCTACCTCATGAATGATTTTGAGTACTTCTTCTTTACTCGTAGCATCTCCTGTAGGGTTGTTTGGGGTACAGAGGTAAATAATCTTTGGTTTATGCATGTGGTATGCTTCCATAAACTCATCATATTTGTGTGCGTAGCTTGCTGTTCTGTATATCTTTGCACCCATTTGTTTTGCATATATTTCATACATAGCAAAAGTTACTGCGGACATAAGTACAGAGGTGTTTTCATCTAACACAGCACGAGAAATAAACTCCAATACTTGATCTGAACCTGCTCCGATGATAATATTGTCTTCATTTACTGCATACTTTGAAGCCAAAGCTGCCTTTAGCTCAAACATAGAATCATCAGGATAAAGATGTGCTTTACTGGCATTATTGATAATGGCTTTTTCTACTGCAGGACTTGTACCTATAGGGTTTTCATTGGAAGCTAGTTTTACGACATCTTTGGCATCAATGCCAAATTCGCGTACTACCAATTCTATAGGTTTTCCCGCTTCATAGGTCTTTATATTTTCAAGTACTTTATTAAACTTCATTTCAATTTCTACTTTTTCATTTTTTTAAACATCATCTGTTTCTCGAACATAGGAGCCCAACACTTTTATTTCATCATTGAGTGTTTCTAAAACATTTTTTACTTTTGTATCATCTTTATGTCCGTGGAACTCTATAAAAAAGATGGACTCGCCCTCAACGATGTGAGATTTAATCTTTGTCAAGTTAATCCCTGCTTCTTCAAAGTGATTTAAAAAATCAACCAAAGAACCGGGGGTATTTGAAAGTCTCACAAGCAATGAAGTCTTATCATCCCCCGAAGAAGCATTTTCAAAATTGGAGATAATGAAAAAGCGTGTTCTGTTGTTGGTATTGTCTTCTACATTGTTAAAACGTATAGGCAAGTTATAGAGTTTAGCCGCGATAGCAGGGCAAAGTGCTGCAGTACTGTCATCATTCGCTGCTAATTTTGCAGCTTTTGCTGTAGATTCCACGGGTACCAACTCTACATCATCTAGCCCTAAGTCTTGTAAAAATGCTCTACACTGACCAAAGGCGATATCTTTAGAATAAATCTTCTTAATCTGCTTGATATCCTCGCTTAGTGTAGCAAAAGCAAAATGCACATCTATCATCACTTCGGCGATGATTTTCAGATTATATTCATCCAGACAATTAATCGTGTCACTCACGATACCATTGGATGAATTTTCGATAGGTATCACACCAAACTTTGCTGTACCCTTGTCTACTTCACGAAAGATACCCTGTATAGATACCATAGGAATATATGCTGACATAGCGCCAAACTTACTCTCTGCTGCTTGGTGGGTAAAGCTAGCTTCTGGTCCTAAAAATGCTACGCCTTCTGGAAGTTCAAGGTTACGTGCCACAGCAAACATCTCTAAAAAAAGTGCATCTATGGCTGCATCAGTCAGCTTGCCACCTGATTGCGCGTTTTGACTTTTTAGACGATTTAAAATAGCCTGTTCACGTTCAGGTCTATAGATAGGTGCACCTGTAGTGTTTTTAAGTTCACCCACTTGATGTACAAGCTCCATACGCTCATTATAAAGCTTAAGCAGTGTATCATCAAGGCTATCTATTTTTAATCGTAATGTATCTAAAGTCATCTCTGTCCTTTAATTGAGGTCAAGGCTTTATTTTTTTGTCCCAAAAAAATCAACCCATGACCCCTAGATATTCCAATTCTAATCGCACTTGGTCATCGTATGTTTCACGTTTACGTATGAGTCTGTCTTTCCCACCTTGAATGGCAACTTCAGCAGGTTTAGAACGTGTATTGTAATTACTCGCCATAGTAAAACCATAGGCTCCTGCTGATTGCACCACTATGAGATCATTGTGAGACAGAGGAGGTAAAGGTACATTTTTACCAAAGAAATCTCCACTTTCACACACTGGACCTACGACATCAGCAGGTGTAGTTTCCACATTTGCATCCACGCCTACAGCTTCTATCTTGTGGTATGCATCATACAGGCTTGGTCTTATGAGGTCATTCATCGCACCATCTACAATGACAAAGCGTTTACCTGCATTTACTTTTTCGTACAACACTTTGGTGAAAAATGCCCCTGCATTTGCTACCATGTAACGTCCAGGTTCACACAGGAGCGTAATATCCAAACCTTTTGTTGCTTGGAAAATGGCTTGCGTGTACTCTGCGGCAGTAATAGTCACTTCATCGTCATACACAACACCAATCCCACCACCCACATCAAAGAATTTAATGTCAATTTTAATCGCTTTAAGTGAACGTACCAGATCAGCTACAATACTTGCTGCCTCTTGAATAGGTGACAATTTTGTAAGCTGTGAGCCTATATGAAAATGAATCCCTACAGGGTTGAGAAATTCTGATTTATTGGCGTAAATATACATACGTTTAGCCATATCTAGTTCAACCCCAAACTTGTTTTCATGTAAACCTGTAGAAATATAAGGGTGCGTCTGAGGGTCGATGTTTGGGTTAACACGTATAGAGATACGCGCTTCTTTGCCCAGTTCTTTTGCCACCAACTCTACGCGTTTCATCTCTGCTTCAGACTCAAGATTAAGCATAAGAATATCTTTTTGCAAAGCCTCACGTATCTCATCATCACGCTTCCCTACACCTGAGAAGATAATTTTATATTTATCCACACCTGCTGTAAGCGCACGGTTGACTTCACCAATACTCACACAGTCTGCACCAGCTCCTAGTTTAGCCAAATGTGCTATGACTGATAGGTTGGAGTTTGCCTTTACGGCATAATTAACAATCGATTTTTTTCCGGCAAAGGCATCTTTAAGTGTTGTATATCTGTTTTCAATATAATCAAAATCATACATATACAATGGCGTACCATATTTTTCCGCCAATGCTTTAGTATCTATATTCATCTATTTTGTCCTAAAATTTTATCTATTTTAAGGTGATTTTATCTAAAAAGTGATTAAAAAGTCATGGCTTACGAGGTATCAAGTCTTGAGGTACCTCTAAAAATTTATTTACATAATTTTCAAAACTTTTATCCATATTTTCTACACCTTTTCTAATTCCTGGTAAATGCCCATAAAACCAACTTAATTCTTTTTTTGCAATCTCTTTTGATTGATGTTTTACTGCAAAAATATACAAAGCAGAAACCAGTGAAGTTCTATCCGCACCACCATTGCAATGAATAAGCAAAGGTTTTTTAACTTTTTTTAATAAATTGACTATTTTTGAAGTTTGATTAAAATCATAAAAAGATTGACTTGAAATAGGATAATTAATTATTTTAATCATATATTTTTTTATCAATTTTGATTCAATTTTATACCATTCTTCATTACTTTTACCTCTTAAATTTAAGATAGTTTTTATATGATATTTTTTTATATAATATTCTAAATTAAATTTATTTAATGTTCCGCTTCTATAAACATTTTTATCAATTTGATAAAAATTACCTTTTATATGGATATCAAATAAAATTGTTAAAATAAGTAAAGCAAAGAAAACTAAAAGATATTTAAATAACTTTTTCATAATGTACTTTTATCTATGGCGAATTCGCCTATTTTTATAAAACTTCCTTTTTGATCGAAACCTTTTGCATCAATATTCAATAGATCTAATATCGTATCAAAAATATCAGGCTGACTATACTCTTTCTTCTTAACGATTTTAATTGGAACAGAAGCTTTTACCAAAAGTGGTATATGTGATTGTTCATCAGGTAGCGTAAATCCTGGTGGCATACCATGAAAAATAACATTATTTTCCCCTAAAGATTCCCCATGGTCTGAGAGATAAATAAATACATAAGGTACCTTTGCTTTTTCGAGGGTTTGTATAGCATTATATACTACATAATCAACATATAAAAGTGAGTTATCATACGCATTGTATAGCTCATCTTTTGTGCATTGGTTTAGTACATCTGGATTTGTACAGTATGGTTTAAACTTTATAAAATTTGATGGAAATCTATCACTATAGACGGGTCCATGACTACCACCACCTAAATGTAATAAAATTAATCTTTCTCCACTTTTATAAGTTTGTAGGTTTTTCTTTAATAGAGGTATCACATCATTATCATAAATTCCACCATCACCATCATAATCTTTTACCATAATTTCACCTTGAGCACAATTATCATAAATACTAAAATTTACATAACAAGCTGTAGGTAGATGTGCATTTAAAGTTATATTTGTTAACGTAATATCATTCTTTCTTAATGTTTTATGAAGTGCATAGTATGTTGAGGCTATACTTGCTATACCATTTAAAGTATGTAAATCTTTCACGGTACTTAAAAGTGGATTTGTATTTACTCTATTATATCCATATAAACTCATATTTTTTTGTCTTGTAGCTTCACCTATAGCTAATACCACTACTAAATCTTGTTTTTTTGCAATAGTAGCTTTAAATTTTTTTATTTTATGCTTATGTTTAAAATAGTTGTCATAAATATGATGCCCTAGCATATCCAAACTAGTCCCTAGATAGTTTACAGGTACTAGGTTGTATAAAATATATTTTTTTGAAGATTGTGCCACTCTTGATAGATTTGAAAATGAAGCATATGTAATAGCCGCAACCAATCCTATAGAAATAAAAGATACAACAATAATTTTCAATAAGTGTTTCAGTGGTTTTTGATAAGTTATTTTTATATTAAATATTATAAATAATGATGGTAATATAAATAAAAAGATTAAATATGGGATCATATTAACTGATACTAAAGAAGTTGTTTCTACAGGATCTGTGTGTATGATATTTGTTATCATAGTTTCATCAATAGCAACATTGTACTTTAAACTAAAGTATATACAGGCAGTACTAGCAAACAGTGTAAAAATAGCAAATGCCTTTGTTGTATAACGATGTGCAAATAATGTCATAATAAATACAAAAAATACATAACCAGCTAATATCCAAGCTGTATATCCAAGATACTCAAATGTACCACGTATGTAAAACCATTTTAAAACTTTATCGTAGATAAATAAGTTAAATATTACATAATGTATTATTGTATAATACATTATAAACTTTATATGGGTTAGCTCAAATTTAAACTTTGGCATCTAGTATCCTTTAAACTATAAATTTGAAATTGATAGTAACATAATATATCGGTAGCAACTCAAGCTACATTTTAAGGTAAAATTCTACCATAATATACTAAAAAACAGTCCTCCCGTCAAAAATATTACTAATTGATTCAAACGCATTCGCCAATTCTAATCACTAACATAATTCCACCTCAATCAAGTAGCTAAATTCAGAAATACCCTTCTCTGAGAAGAAAGCTTAAACAAATATAAAATCGATTTCTCTAAGTAAAACTCGAATTATCACCAACAGGAGGAGGTGGTCAGTTTGATACGTTGTTTGCAACTTCCATGCACTTGAACGATGTAAAAAATGTTTCTTTCTGCAGCCCTTTTATGCTAAGTTATTTTCATCTGTACGGTATACATAAAGTGCATACACCCACAACAACACAACAGGCAAAATACTAGAAACTTCAGGCGGCAATACACCATTTTCTCCTATCTGTCCAAGTCCAAAAAGTACACCCCATATGACAAATGTTGCGCCCAAAGAAAGTGCTACCACAGCTTCTAAAGCCACCATTCTTGCGTGAAAAGGTATCTTAAAAAAGAGTATGAGCATCAAGGCTATAGAGAAGAGAGGTACAATGACTTTATTATAAAAGGAAGCTCGGATTTTATCAGAATTAAGATGCTGTTTATTCAGTAATTTCCATGTGCTGTATGCATCCATGAGATTGAGTGCTTTCCCCTCATATAAGGACTCAATAATCTTTGGCTTATACCCCTCTAACGTTTTAATGCTTTCTTTATGCTCTACCTTGTATCTCTCTAAGTTCCCCTCTTTATATATATGCGTTTTAAGTGTCGCATCATGGACATCCCAAACATGACCATTAAAGGTTGCGTAAGGTGCATTGATGGTATATCGTACCTGATACCCCTCTACTTTGAAAATGGTAATATCTTTTATTTTCTTTGCTATGGGGTCTAAGGTATTAATGTAGACAAAGGTATCATTGTATTTGAAAAAAAGGTCACTGACATCATAAACACCCAACTCATTTTTCAGTAAAAAGGCTGCTTTATCTTTGGCATAAGAAAAGCCTGTTGTGTGAAGTAAAAGAAATATCATATACGTTAATGTGGCAATGGTTATGAGTGGAGCAAACAGTTTCTTTTTGTCATAACCAAAGGCATGAAAGGCTCCCATAGTGTTCTGTTTTACCAAAGCAAGTTTCGTCATGATAAGCGCAAAAACGATAGCAAGAGGATACAGTAACCCCAATGCCTCTTGCCACATATAAAAAATATAGAGTATCTTATAATTTCCAGAGACATCTAACTGTTGTATATGTTGGAAGTAATCTATCGCAGCAAACGCAAAAGAGAGTCCAAATAAAATCACCAATAGATTCTTAACATAATGTTTAGCCAAATAGACAAAATAAAGTTTTGGGCTTAATATACTCACGAGGTTAAACCTTCTATAGATTTTAAACTATAGAGAGATTTTACACTGTTTAATTCTTCTTGTGTCAACTTTTTACATGCTAAGGCTACATGAGAAATGAGTTTTTCTAACGCTATTTGTTCTTCTCTTGAAAAATCATGTAAAACATAGTCTGCCACTTGTGACTTGTATTCAGGCTTACCTACGCCTACGCGTACACGTAAATACTCTTTGGTTATATATGTATCTAAAGATTTTAGTCCATTATGCCCACCATGTCCACCACCTCTTTTAAAACGTACCGCACCAAAAGGCAGGTCGATATCATCATGTATGACGATAACATCATCTAGTTCTACTTTGAAAAAATGCTTGACAGGTTGTACAGACTTGCCTGAAAGATTCATAAACGTAGTAGGTTTTAAAAAAAGTGAATTGGCTGAGCGATAAAGTTGCCCATGAAAAGAAGTTTTGGAGATATCACGTGCTCCAAAGTCAGCGACAAGTTTGTCGATGACTTTAAAGCCTATATTATGACGGGTCTCTTCGTATTGTGATCCTGGGTTACCTAGACCAACAAAGAGTGTCATATTATACTTTCATTGCTTATTATTTAGCTTTGATTACACCACAGATAGCAACATCTGGTCTGTCCATCAATTTACAGTTAGCAGGCACGTCAATATTTCTTACAAGAATTGATGCATCTCTGTCTAATGGCTCAACATCAAGATCAAATTTCGCAGGCATATCTTCGATAGCTCCTCTTACTTTTAATCTTTTTTTAGACATAACAAGTACACCTTTGTTTTTAAGTCCAATTGGTGTTCCATGTGTAGTAACAGGTACAAGGAAGTTTGTTACTTGCCCTGGTACAGTTACCCTTAAATCAACATGTTTTACATCACCATTAATTGGGTGTAGTTGATACTCTTGAATCACAACATTTAACTCTGTGTCACCCACTTTAACAGCGAATGCTAGGCTCTCTTTATTTCTAACTGCTCTTACAAATTCACCACGTTTAAACGCAGCTTGAATGTTCTCTACGCCATTTGCGTAAAGGTTTGCAGTTAGATAACCATCTCTTCTAAGTACTTTTGCAGTACGTTTCCCGATACTCTCTCTAACGATACCTTCTAACATTTCTGTCCTTTAAAATTAAATCTTTTCACCCATATATTGAGCAAAATAGACGCGAATTATACCGAGTTAGAATTAAAGTTTTATTCGTCCTCTTCTTTAAAGCCAAAGACATCTGCTTCTACATCATCTTTTTCAAAACTCTCTTGAACGATAGCCCCTTTACCAACCCCTTGCATTTTAAGTTTCATATCGGCTGGGTTTGTCGCATATTCGAGTGCTGTTTCACTGTCAATCTCCCCTCCACGCAAAAGGTCGAGTAAGGCTTGATCAAACGTCTGTGTTCCATAAATCTCTTTACCTTCAAACAAAGCATCTAAGATTTCATTATCTCTGTTTTCAGCAATAAGTTGTTCGATACGTGCTGTCTTTTTAAGAATCTCGATACCCGCAACTCTGCCTCCACGAACAGTAGGAATAAGTCTTTGAGAAATAACCCCTTCAAGCACCGAAGCCAAAGACATACGAATACGGTTTTGCTCTTCATTCCCAAACATACCGACAATTCTGTCAATGGTTTCTTTTGCATCAAGTGTGTGCAGAGTAGAAAAAACCAAGTGTCCTGTATTGGCAGCGTGCAGTGCAATGTCGATGGTTTCCAAGTCTCTCATTTCCCCAACAAGTATGATATCGGGATCTTCTCTTAGTGCTGCTCTTAGTGCATCAGAGAAAGAGTGGGCGTCTTGTCCTATCCCTCTTTGGTTAATGAGACAGCCTCTATCTTGGTGTACAAACTCTATCGGGTCTTCTACAGTAATGATATGCTTTTTTTGTTCTCTGTTTATCTTGTCAAGTATAGCTGCAAGCGTGGTTGATTTACCAGAACCTGTCACCCCAGTGACTAGTACCAAGCCTCTTTGTAACTCTGTAAATGTTTTAATAACAGGAGGAAGATTTAAGTCATCCAAAGACAAGATATCTACAGGGATAATCCGAAATACAGCAGAGAGTCCATCCATTTGATAAAAGAAATTTACCCTAAATCTATTTTCACTTCCCAACACATAAGAAAAGTCAAGGTTTCGGTCAGTAACAAGCTTTTCATATTGATCTGCTGTAGTAATTTCTTTGGCGAGTTTTTCGACCATATCTGCAGTAAGCGCATCTTTACCCAACACTTTTAGAACACCATGGATACGCACACGTACTTGCGAACCAGCTTTTATATGGAGGTCAGACCCCTTGTTACTTATCATTGTTCTAAGATATAGTTTGAGCTTCTCTTCCATGATATCCCTTTATGGTATATTAATTTAGTGTATCTAACATCTCTTTAAATGCTTGTTCAAAAGCAACCAAACCATCATTTAAGAGTTCGGCATATACCGCATCCATATCAAACCCATTGTCTGATAGTTTCGTAAAGTATCCATTGAGTACAGCATCATCGATAGGCAATTTTGGTGCAGATGCCTCCGTAGCGATGTATGACTCTATGGTTGCTAGTGGTGCTGTATTGACAGAGTGTGGTGCCAACAATTCTCTCATATAATAATCTGCAGGCAGATCATCACCTTTAACGCCTGTACTTGCGAAGAGTGTACGTACAGATGGTGTATGGTTTGCTTCAACAAGATTATAAATCTTAGCAGCATTGTAAATACCTGTTTTGGAAACGTCAAGTCCTTCTTTCTCCAAATCACTGTCGAGCAATCTGTCAAAACGACTCACAAAGACAGAAATCACTGCTTCACAACGTCCTCCACCAGATGATTCAAAATCATCCAATCCTCTCTTCATTGCCTTTAAACATTTCTGTGCTTGCTTAGGTGAAAAAATAAGTGTGGCATTGACAGAAATTCCATTAGACAGAAGCTCTGTCATAGCATCATACCCAGCTTCTGTGGCAGGTACTTTTACCATTATATTGGGCTCACCAATGGTTGCAAACAAACGTTTACCCTCTTCGATGGTACCCTCAGTATCGTTTGATAAAAAGGGATCTACTTCTATAGATATATACCCATCATTTCCTGCATCATACGAGGCACGTAACGCTTGTGCAGCAGTACGGATGTCTTCTATAGCGAGGGCTTCATATTTCTCTTTGGGTGTTTTACCTTCCAAGCCTTTGAGCTGTTCGGCATACGCAGGTGACGTGGTAATAGCACTTGCAAAAATAGATGGATTGGATGTTGCCCCATTAATAATCCCTTTTTCAATCAAAGAAGAAAACTCATTTTTCAAATAATCTCTCTCAACGAAGTCTAACCATAAAGAGAATCCTATATCTCTATTTACCATCTTTTACCCTTTTTAATAATTCTCAATTCATATGTGACCAGTCACATGAGCCAACTGCTGAAGTTATCGAAGTGTATACCTTTAGGTGTGACATAGCGTCAGCGTAGATTTAGAGCTTTGCTCATAAATCGTCCTGTTCATGGTAAGTCCATTTAAAATCGTGCCATTTACCAAAGTCCGTCTCTTTAGTGATAGCCTCTTCAAGCGCATCAAGAAAGATATCTCGCTCAACAACTTTGGCACCTAAACCTACCATATGATCTGTTTTCATTTGACAGTCTATAAAATCATAACCTCTGTCTCCTAAAACGTCACTTAGTGCTTTAAATGCCACTTTTGATGCATCTGAGACTAAAGAGAACATTGACTCTCCAAAAAAGGCTTTTCCAAATGCCAACCCGTACAATCCACCTACAAGTTTTCCATCAAGATGTACCTCTACAGAGTGCCCGAAGCCCTCTTCATGCAATCTAACATAAGCTTCAATAATTTCAGGGACTATCCATGATGCTTCCTGCCCTTCTCTGTGGACTGTGGCACAATGGTGAATGACCTCTGAAAAATATTTATCAAAAGTGACTGTAAATTTTCCAGAACGTAACACTCTTCTAAAAGATTTACGCATTATAAACGCATCGGGGTAAAGTAGAAGTCTAGGATTGGGTGACCACCACAGTATCGGGTCACCTTCAGAGTACCAAGGGAATATCCCTTTTTTATAGGCAAAAAGAAGTCTATGAGAGCTAAGATCACCCCCGTAAGCAAGCAAGCCTTCATCGGATGCATAACGTGGGTCAGGAAAAGCAGAAGAGTATTTACTCAAAGGCGGGACATAGTAATCCTCTGGGGTTGCTTCATCCATCGCTATCTATATCTTCGTAAACTCAAAGTTAAGTGTGTCATTTTTCAAGCCCACTTTAACTGAGCCGCCTTTTTTGAGTTTTCCAAAGAGTATCTCATCAGTAAGTGCTTCTTTAACTTTCTCATCTATCACACGGGCAATGTGTCTTGCACCATAGCGTTCATCATAGCCCTCTTTTGCAAGGTATGCTTTAGCTTTTTTGTTGAGTTTGACTGTCACTTTTTTAGGTGTTAAAAGTGCATTGACTTTATCCATCTCTCTATCGACAATGGTCATTAACACATCTAAAGAGAGTGTATTAAAGGTTATAGTACCGCTAAGACGGTTTCTAAACTCTGGAGAGAAAAATGCAGCCAGTGCTTTATCAGTTTTAGAAGAAGTATCTTTCTCGAAGCCCATCACATTGGCTTCTTTGGTACCTATGTTAGAGGTCATAATGAGAATGACATTTTTAAAGTCACTCACCACACCATTGTTGTCTGTCAGTTTTGCGCCATCCATCACCTGAAGTAAGATATTCATAATGTCAGGATGCGCTTTTTCTATCTCATCAAGAAGCAACACCGTATGTGGATGTTTTTTTATCATCTCTGTAAGCAATCCACCTTGTTCATACCCCACATACCCAGGAGGTGCTCCTACAAGTCTGGAGATAGTATGTGGCTCCATATACTCAGACATATCCAGTCTCTCAAAGTGTACATGCATGGTCTTTGCAAGCTGTGTTGCCAAAGCTGTTTTACCTACACCCGTTGGGCCTACAAACAAGAAAGAACCTATCGGTCTATCTTCGCCATTAAGCCCTGCATAAGAGCGTTTTATAGCAGTTGAGAGTGCTTTTATCGCCTCATCTTGCCCTATGATATGTGAAGAGAGATCTTTTTCTAAATTTTTCAACTTCTTGGTATCGTCTGTACCTATCACAGTAGATGGCAACTTCATCATCTTAGCCACTGACATTTCGATATCTTTTGGCTTTACGGTTACATTACTCTGCCCTCTAAGCATAAATGACGCACCCACCTCATCGATGATATCCATCGCTTTATCTGGTAAAAATCTATCGTGAAGATATTTTACCGACAGGTCTATCGCAGACTCCAATGCTTCGTCTGTAAATGTAATATGATGATAATCTTCATACTTATGCTGAATCCCCTTTAGTATGGTAAAGGTATCTTCTTTGCTAGGCTCTTCTACATCTATCTTTGCAAATCTACGGCTAAGAGCCTTATCTTTGTCAAAGAAGTTTCTGTATTCTTGGTAGGTCGTTGCACCTATACATTTCAAGTCACCACGAGCGAGTGCTGGCTTGAGTAAGTTAGAAGCATCCATACTTCCCCCACTCGTTGCCCCTGCACCTACCATCGTATGAATCTCATCTATAAAAAGTATGGCTTCATCTTGATGCGAAAGCTCTTTGATGATACCTTTGAGACGTTTTTCAAAGTCACCTCTGTATTTTGTACCTGCTACCAAAGCACCCATGTCAAGTGCATAAACTCTTGAGCCTTTCAGTACATCTGGTACATCGTCTTCGCAGATGCGAAGTGCAAGTCCTTCAGCGATGGCTGTTTTACCCACACCTGGTTCTCCGACAAGCAGAGGATTGTTCTTTTTACGGCGACAGAGTGTCTGCATGACACGTTCTATCTCATCTACGCGACCTACTACTGGGTCTATCTTCCCTGTTTTGGCTAACGCCACAAGCTCCATAGTAAACTGGTCAAGCAAAGTCTCTTCAGCTTTAGCCTCATCTGAGTCTACCTGTGGTTTGTCATAACGATGAGAAATCACCTCAAGCACATCTACACGGGCGATACCCTCTTTTTTCATAAGGTACACCGCATACGAGTGTTCTTGCATAAAAATAGCCGCTATCATATCGCCTATGGTAGCTTCTGTACGTCCTGAGCTATGTATATGTGTCATCATATCATTAATGGCACGAGAGAGTGCCACCGTTTCAAAAGGCTCTACCGCTTCTTTAAGTGAAGGTATCGTCTTAGTGATATGCTCTTGTATCCCTGCTTCAAGGTTCGCTAAATTTGCATCAAGCAAAGAGAGTATCTCTTTACCCGCTTCACTTCGCACGATAGACAGGAAAAGGTGCTCAACTGTCAAGTACTCATGTCTGTTCTCTTTCGCATACCCTACCGCTTCTTTAAATACATCGTTAAGTGCTATACTAATCATACTAATCCTTTATGCATCTTCTTCAATAGTCGCCAAAAGTGGAAACTCATTTTGTTTTGCTTTTTGCTTTACCTGTTGTGCTTTGGTTTGTGCTATCTCAAAAGAGTACACACCACAAATCGCTTTGCCTTTTTCATGTATCTGCAACATAATCTGCTCTGCTTGTGCGAAACTCTTATGGAAAACACCCGTCAATATATCGACCACAAAATCCATACTCGTATAGTCATCATTGTGCAACAACACTTTAAACATTTGTGGCTCTTCAAGCTCCAAGGCTAGCTCTAATTCTTCTTCAAACTTTGGCAATCTATATCCTTAAATTTGTTTATCTATCTATTTCTACTATAATTGTATCAAAAAATGTATAGGAATTGTGTATGACGTCACTTTTCATCACCGCTACGGGTACCAATGTAGGTAAAACGCACACCACACTACAGCTCATAGAAGCTCTTGCTTCAAAAGGTTTAAAGGTGGGGGTCTATAAACCCATAGAAACAGGCGTAACCCATACAGCTCCTGATGCCACTATACTACTTGAAGCTTGCCAAAAGGTTAATGAGAACTTTAAAGACCTCAACCCACTGGACATCACCGCTTACACCTTTGCTCTACCCGCAGCACCTTTTTGTGCAGACATAAAACACACTATTAAGATAGAAAAAATCATAGAAAAGTACCACACTCTCTCCAAACTTTGTGACATACTTTTAGTCGAAGGTGCAGGAGGCTTACTCGTTCCCATCACCAAAGACTACACCATGCTAGACCTCATACAAGAACTAAACATCAAAACCCTACTCGTCGCCCCAAGCCGTTTGGGTTGCATCAACGATACCATGCTCTCCATAGAAGCACTTAAAGCACGAAATATTGACTTTGACTGGTGTGTGAATTTGTATGAAGACAGAGAAGATTTTGTAAAAGTAACACAGCCTTATTATGATGCTGTGTTTGAGGGCTGGTGGAGTGTAGAAGATGGGTTAAAATACCAGCTAAATTCTTTGCTGTAAAGCATCTAATAATTTCTTATTTCTCACTATATTATTCCAAACATCTTCAATAAGTCTAAATCCTGGTAATCCAGTAAAAAAGATAATTGATGCTATGAGTTCATCTCTATCAATATCCTTTGGAATAATATTTTTTTCTGTCCAATTATAATATTTTGCTTCAATTTCTTTCTTGTCCTTATTAAATATTTTTTCAATTTTAGTAAGTTCTTTTTTATTCTTTATACTTATATATGCTTTAATGTAGCCATTACTATATTTACGGAGTAAAACCAATATTTCTTTTGGTAATTTTGCATTTAAAGTTAATATTTCTATCATATTTTTTTGTTCTTCTCTTAAAGCATCTCTTAATATATCCGTATTTAAGATTAATATCTTTTCTAATTTTGCATACTCTAACTTAGACATCACCATAGTATTTCTCTTTAAATTATCAACAATCATCCCTTCAATAACTAAATGAAATATCGCACTAAGCATTGTTTTCTCTTCCATATTATTGAGTCCAACTAAACTCTTTATATATAAATTTAATGCTCTATCTATTTCGTTATTAAATTCTAGATATTTGCAATACGCAAATAGTAATGAGTAATCGTCTCTACTCAGCAATATTCTTGAGATAGGGAAAGAATCTTTTTCTGTAATTATACCTTTTAAAACGGGCTTTTTTATTTTCTCTAAAATTATAGGCATCATCCGTTCAACATTAGAAACAATCAAATTATTCAAAGTCTTATTATCTTCATTCCAACCATTTTTCACTATTGCTTCAAGCTCTGAGACATCAATGCTCTTTGGAACATCTAACTTGAAAGATGCACACACTCCCAAACTAAGAAGTAAAAATAATTTGATAATTTTCATAGCGTTTTCCTTTTTTTAAATATTTTACCTATTTTTTCGTTAACCAAAATGCTAAAAATTCTTGGGGTGTCAGTATAGATATTTTAGAGTTCTGAAATCCTTTTTTATCTCTTGTGACAATAATCTCTACATCATGATGAAATGCCGAAGTATAGATGACACTATCTTCATAATCTATACCATTATTTGTTGTGGCTTCAGTGAGTACCTTTTTGTCGACCAGTGTTACTTCAAAGAGTGATAACAGTTCAGATATTATCTCGTCTGCTTCTTCTTTATTTTTTTCTCTTCCTATCAGATAATGCAATGTAGTTACAGAATTGGCACACAAGTACCCCTCTATCTCAGTATTTTCAATCAAAACAAATATCTCTCTCGCATACGTAACAAAAGGTTCACGTGCTAAAAGTAAGTCAAGCACAACATTGGTATCAAGTAAGATTTTCATAGATATTTCTTCGTTAAGTACTCTTTGTAACTTTTTTCATCTACATTAGCACCATCCAATCGCCCCACAAGTCCGTCAGTAATCTTACTTTTGGGTTGTTCATATTTTCTTGATTCTAAAAGGTTCATAAAAAATTCATTAACTATTTTAGACACTGAAGTATTCTGCTCTTTTGCATAAATTTTCATCTGTTCTATGAGGTATTTTTCTGAATATAGTGTAATTTTTGAGGTCATAAAAAACTCCTTTATCGTATAGTATTTTATTTATTATACGACATAAACAATAAAATGTCAATGCTTTAGTATCCGTAGGGTTGGTCACACCAACCACGTAAGGCAATATGTATAGAATCAAAATCTCGCCGTAAGGGCTAACAAAATAGAAAAGATTTTAGTTAAAAACTCTACCATGTACAACCTGTACATAGCCAAGAGAAAATCTCTATGCACTCTTTAGTACGGTAGGTATATCTATCTCATAGGGGTTTGTTTTTACATTTAATACTTCGACGGCTACTATTTCATCGTTTGCATTATAGTCCACTATCGTTCCATTCTCTTTTTCTTCGCTCTCCACCACGGTATCATTTGTAAATTGAACATAGATACTATCTGTTTCATTATCATATATAATTTTCATTTGCAACCTTTCTTTCTCATGTTTCTATCAAAGTAGACAGTTATAATCACCATAGATATGGGATTTATGACAACTTTAAGACATCTCTTTTCATAGGCTTCTATAGTTGAAAACAACTGCACTTCATTGGGTGCTTTAACTACCTTTAAAGATGGATTATCTACTGTATACTCTACCCAATCTTCATTGATATTTCTGGCTTTCATCACGTCTATAGCATGTTTGCTTAATCTGTATTTCATTGATACATTATAACCAAGCAAAGAAAAATTGTCAAAGATAATTTAATAGGTGTTTTGGCTACGATTACGTTCACCTGACACCTATCCTCTAAATTTCACAACATATTTATAAAGTTTTTAATTTTTTCAAAAAAGATTTATTCTCTTCTATATGCTGGAGATAATCTTTATATGTCTGTGCCAATTTAGGCGTTGCTACGTAAACTAAATTATGTGCTATATATTTTGAAACATAGCCAAAATCTTTGATTTCCACGCCTAATAAACTTTTTATTTTTATCCATAGAGAACTTGCAATAAAATGAATACTATTTATACTACCCCTATGTGATTTTCTCATTTTAGTTATCTCTTCTTCATAAATATCTATTGCCTCGGGTGTCTCTTTTTTCATTGCGTTAAACATTTTTTGATACAAACTATTCTGATAGATGTTAATATATTGTTGTGTGTCTTCCATCAAAAATTTATAATTTTCCCCAATCTCTTTTGCTAAATATTTTTCTTTAGAGCCACTTGCAAATTCAAACCCACCCAAGTGACTAATTTTTCCTCATAGTAATTTTTGAGCTTAAAAAAATCATTACAAGGTAAAATCTCTG
>Ga0256829_1000578_pt1 | contig 36027 bp, 42 predicted proteins | sample 131447metaG_FD_185979 | JGI IMG/M metagenome (GOLD analysis project Ga0256829, IMG submission 185979) | Hydrothermal vent microbial communities from Lau Basin, Pacific Ocean - 131-447 | ecosystem: Environmental > Aquatic > Marine > Hydrothermal vents | place: Pacific Ocean: Lau Basin | collected... | reverse complement strand
ATAACATGGGCGTCCTCAAATCCTTAGCCGTTATCCTGGCGGCGGGGGCACTCTATTACTGGCTTACTGGGAAGGCGATCGAAAAGTACAAGGAAGCGTGGATAGATGGTCGGGGCTTTGGCGTCCGCATCATGTCTTACACGGTTATATACGGGCTGATTGCCCTCTACGCCGTTTTCCATGCCTAACCATTTCCCATCTTCGCAATGAAGAAGCTGTTGCAGTCGTGTTTGTGGGTCCACGCCCTGAAAACCCTCTCGCCGACCTCAAGGAATCCTCTATCGCCCCAGCTGAAATCGTAGGGGATAAGCTCTAGTCCAACGTGGTTTACCGCGAAGAGGACGTTCTCCTCGTCTTCATCTACTCTAACCGAGCAGGTTGAGTATGTCATCTCGCCGCCGTCGCGAAGGTTCTCGTAGGCGTTGCGGAGCATGTTTCTTTGCACGCTGGTTATGCGTTTAGCCTTCTCCCCGTCAAAGCGCCACTTGGCCTCTGGGAACTGCCGGTATGTCCCTGAGCTTGAGCACGGCGCATCGAGGATTATTTTATCAAAACCTGTATTGTCCCTGAAGCTCTGGCCGTCAGCGTGGACGAGTCTGACATTTTTAATTCCTAAAATCTTTATCTTTTCTCTCATTCTCATCAACCGGTCGTAGGAATAATCCACCGCTACAATCTCTCCCTTATTCTCCATCAGCGCCGCCACGTGGAAGGTCTTTGAACCTGGGGCTGCCGCTAGATCAAGGATCCTGTCTCCAGGTTCGGGGCTTAGGACGTGGGCGACGTAGGCTGAAGCCAGATCCTGGATTACGAACTTCCCTTCCCTGTACCACTCGAACCTCGTGACCGGTGTTTTGTATTTAAGAACTTTCAGGACATCAGGAACAGGAGTTAAGGCAGTCCTAACGCCCTTTTCTTCAAGGTAGTCTCTCAGCGAGTCCACGTCCGTCTTCAGGGTATTAGCTCTAACGTAGTATCTCTGCGGCCTGTTGTTGCTGAGGAACAGACGAACGGCTTCGTCATAGCCCAAAAGGTCGATGATGTACTCAACGTACCAGCGTGGATGGGAGAATTTAACTGAGAGCCACTCTGCTCTGTCTTTTTCCTTCAGCTTCTTTAGCGCCTTTTCGATGTCGAACTTCTCTATCGAGTGCATCAATGCGTTGACGAACTTAGCCCCTGAGAAATCGAGGCGCTCCTTAACAACGCGGATTATCGAGTCAGTGGCAACGGCGGGCGGGACCTTTCGGAAGTGTATCTCAAATGTTCCTATCCTTAAGAGATTTGTCAGATAGGGGTCGAGGTCTTCAACCGTTGAGCCTTTAAGGGCTGAATTAATTATGAAATCGATTTTAGCCCGCCACTTCTCAATCTCAAAGACGTAGGCGTGGGCCAAACCCCTCGCCTTCTCACGATCTTTTCCGGTTGCCCTTTTGAAGACCCTCTCGAGGGCATGCTTCGATGACAGCTCGCGTTCCTCAACTAGGCTTAACGCGTCCGCCACCATCTCATGAAAGCCCACACGGTAAAACAGCTCCATGGGCAGGACTCCGATGGGAGCTTTAAAAATGTGGTGGTGAGGTTTATTAGGAAGAACGTTTAACCCAGAGACGGTGGTAGCATGGAGGAGGTTGATAGGTTAGTGTTCAATTTTCCCCTCTTCAAAGATTATCGGGAAAAGGAGCGGTTCCTCAAGGTCGTTGGACTCTTAGTGAGCCACCAGATAACGTTTGAGAAAGCTGCCGAGCTTCTGGACATGAGGCTAGAAGAGCTGGTGTTCCTCCTCGACAAGCTCGGGGTGGGATACTCACTTCTCGATGAGGAAGAGATAAAACTTGAGAGAGAAGAGGCCGATAAACTCATGGGGGAGCTGAAACGTGAGGACCGTCTTTAATTCGTCCCCACTTATAATCCTTGGAAAGCTTGGATACTTAACTAGTTCGATAGCACTTTTTGGAGAGGTTTACGCTCCTGAGGGAGTTCTGCTGGAGATCACCACGAAGGAGGATGAGGTAAGCGCCCTTCTGCGAGAACTTACGGAGAGGAACCTTATCTCAGTCATGGAAATTGAGAAAATCACCGAGTTGGAGTATCTGGGACTTCACAGGGGGGAACTGGGGGCAATAACCCTTGCAAAGTGCCTCGATGCTGTGGTCGTTCTCGATGACCTGAAAGCCAGGAAAGCCGCAAGACTTGAGGGCTTGAATGTTATAGGTACGCTGGGCATACTGAGGATTTTAAACGAAACCGGCATGCTCAAAGAATCCCCCCAAACGCTTTTGGAAATTTTAACCCATGTTGGTTTCCGGATTCGCCCCGAGCTGTTTTACAAGGTTATGGGTGAGAAAGAATGATTCTCGATACTGACTACATCACCGAAGACGGAAGGCCCGTCATCAGGGTGTTCAAGAAAGAGAACGGCGAGTTCAAGATAGACTACGACAGGAACTTTGAGCCGTACATCTATGCTCTCCTGAGGGACGATTCAGCGATTGAAGACATCAAAAAGATCACAGCCGAGAGGCACGGCACGACGGTGAGAGTAGTTAGAGCCGAGAAGGTGAAAAAGAAGTTCCTCGGCAGGCCGATTGAGGTCTGGAAGCTCTACTTCACCCACCCCCAGGATGTTCCGGCGATAAGGGACAGAATAAGAAAACATCCCGCCATTGTAGACATCTACGAGTACGACATACCCTTCGCAAAAAGATACCTTATCGACAAGGGCTTAATCCCGATGGAGAGAGATGAAGAACTCAAGATGCTTGCCTTCGACATTGAGACACTCTATCACGAGGGTGAAGAGTTCGCCGAGGGACCGGTTCTCATGATAAGCTATGCCAGTGAGGAAGGGGTAAGAGTTATAACCTGGAAGAAAATCAACCTTCCCTACGTCGACGTCGTCTCCACCGAGAAGGAGATGATAAAGCGCTTCCTCAAGGTCGTCAAGGAGAAGGACCCGGATGTTCTCATAACTTACAACGGTGACAACTTCGACTTCGCCTACCTCAAAAAGCGCTGTGAAAAGCTCGGTGTAAACTTCACGCTCGGCAGGGACGGTAGCGAACCGAAGATACAGAGGATGGGTGACCGTTTTGCCGTCGAGGTAAAGGGAAGGATTCACTTCGACCTCTACCCCGTCATAAGGCACACCGTCAACCTGCCCACTTACACGTTGGAGGCCGTCTACAAGGCCATCTTTGGGCAGCCAAAGGAGAAGGTCTATGCCGAAGAGATAGCGCAGGCCTGGGAAACGGGCGAGGGCTTAGAAAGGGTGGCACGCTACTCAATGGAGGATGCACAGGTTACCTACGAGCTGGGAAGGGAGTTCTTTCCAATGGAGGCCCAGCTCTCGCGCCTCGTCGGGCAGAGCTTCTGGGACGTCTCGCGTTCCAGCACGGGCAACCTCGTTGAGTGGTTTCTCCTGAGGAAGGCCTACGAGAGGAACGAGCTGGCACCAAACAAGCCTTCCAACCGGGAACTTGAGAGGCGCAGGGGTGGCTACACCGGTGGCTATGTCAAGGAGCCTGAGAAAGGACTGTGGGAGAATATAGCTTACCTCGATTACAAAGCTCTTTACCCCTCGATCATCATCACCCACAACGTCTCGCCTGACACTCTCAACCGCGAGGGTTGTAAAGAGTACGACGAGGCTCCGCAGGTTGGTCACAGGTTCTGCAAGGACTTCCCCGGCTTCATCCCGAGCCTCCTCGGCGACCTCTTGGAGGAGAGGCAGAAGATAAAGAAGCGTATGAAGGCCACGATAGATCCGCTGGAGAAGAAGCTCCTCGATTACAGGCAACGGGCCATTAAGATCTTGGCCAATTCATTCTACGGCTACTATGCCTATGCAAAGGCCCGCTGGTACTGCAAGGAATGCGCCGAGAGCGTTACCGCGTGGGGTAGGGGATACATTGAAATGACCATGAGAGAAATAGAGGAGAAGTTCGGGTTTAGAGTGCTCTACGCAGATAGCGTCACCGGGGATACGGAGATTATCATCAGAAGACGGGGCAGAATTGAGTTCGTTCCAATTAAGAACCTCTTTGAGTGCGTTGATTACAGGGTTGATGAGAAAGAGTACTGTGTTCTTAATGGGGTTGAGGCGCTAACACTGGACAACAGGGGTAGGCTAGTGTGGGAAAGAGTTCCATACGTCATGAGGCATAAAACAGACAAGAGAATTTACAGAATATGGTTCACCAACTCTTGGTATCTAGATGTTACAGAAGACCATTCTCTGATAGGCTACCTGAACACAAGCAAGGTCAAACCCGGAAAGCCCTTAAAAGAGCACTTCGTCGAGGTCAGGCCTGAAGAACTGGGGGATATAGTTAAGTCACTCATTACACCCAATCGGCCAATTGCTCGCCCCATCAAGGCCAACCCAATTGCCGTCAGGCTCTGGGAGCTTATTGGCCTGCTAGTTGGAGATGGTAGCTGGGGAGGGACTTCACATTGGGCCAAATACTACGTTGGCCTCTCCTGTGGGCTGGATAAGTCTGAGATAGAGAGGAAAGCTCTAAAGCCTCTAAAGGAGGCAGGCATTATCTCTAACTACTACGACAAAAACAAGAAGGGCGATGTTTCCATATTCTCCAAGTGGCTCGCGGGATTCATGATCAAATACTTCAAAGATGAAAACGGGGGCAAAACCATTCCCAGCTTCATGTTAAACCTTCCGAGGGAATACATAGAGGCCTTTCTACGGGGATTGTTCTCAGCGGACGGAACAGTGAGTTTACGTAGGGAAATCCCCGAAATTAGACTGACAAGCGTTAACAGAGAGCTTAGTGATGCCGTGAGGAAGTTGCTGTGGCTGGTTGGGGTCTCCAACTCACTATTCACCGAAACCAAGCCAAACCGGTATCTGGAGAAAGAAAATGGAACGCATTCAACTCACGTGAGGATAAAGAACAGGCATCGCTTTGCCGAGAGGGTAGGCTTCCTCATAGACAGAAAATTCACCAAACTCTTGGAGAATCTAGGGGGGCATACAACCAAGAAGAGGACTTACAAATATGATTTCGATCTGGTATATCCCAAGAAAATCGAAGAGATAGCCCACGACGGCTACGTCTACGATATAGAGGTTGAGGGAACCCACAGATTCTTTGCCAATGGAATACTCGTTCACAACACCGATGGATTTTTCGCGACTATACCCGGGGCAGACGCCGAAACCGTCAAAAAGAAGGCTAAAGAGTTCCTAGATTACATCAACCCTAGACTGCCCGGTCTTCTGGAGCTCGAGTACGAGGGCTTTTACAGGCGCGGTTTCTTCGTGACGAAGAAGAAGTACGCCGTAATCGACGAGGAGGGCAAGATAACGACACGCGGGCTTGAAATCGTCAGGAGGGACTGGAGCGAGATAGCGAAGGAGACGCAGGCAAGAGTCCTCGAAGCCATATTGAGACACGGTGACGTTGAAGAGGCCGTTAGGATCGTCAAAGAGGTGACGGAGAAGCTGAGCAAGTACGAGGTTCCGCCCGAAAAGCTCGTCATCCACGAGCAGATCACGAGGGATCTAAGGGACTACAAAGCAACCGGACCACACGTGGCCATAGCGAAGCGCCTCGCTGCCAAGGGGGTTAAAATCCGGCCCGGAACGGTCATCAGCTACATCGTGCTGAAAGGCTCCGGAAGGATAGGAGACAAGGCGATACCCTTCGACGAGTTCGACCCCACGAAGCACCGCTACGATGCAGACTATTACATCGAGAACCAGGTTCTGCCAGCGGTTGAGAGGATTCTAAAGGCCTTCAGTTACAGGAAGGAGGACCTACGCTACCAGAAGATGCGGCAGGTTGGACTGGGGGTGTGGCTGAAGCCGAAGGGAGAGAGATGAAATTTACGTCTTTAGATGAATCCAGTACTGATATTTCCCTTTTCTTTTGATTCTGAGTTTTCCTTGAACGCAATACTCTCTAGAGGGCATCTTCCAAATTTGGGGTTGCAATGAGGTTGTGTGGCCACACCTATAGTGTGGGGGGGTTATGCAACTTTATCCTACCAGTACCAGCAGTAAATGAGCAAGATTTTTTTTATTCCAGAGATTGAATGAACTTTTTGTACTCTTCGATAGCCACGTCTAACTGTTCATCTCCGAATATAAATTTATGTATCCCAATAGCCCAGTTAAGGGTAGCTCTTCTAGCGTTATCGATTCCTTTGTGAGGATACTTGGTTCTGTATGAGGTATAGTAATTCTTGATTCTAAGTTTAGATATCCTCTTCATATCACTCATGGCTTCACCTCCCGTGAGTGACAGGATAAAACTGAGTTGCTAGTCTGCTCTGAATAGTACGTAGTTGATGATACTCATAAATTTAATGTTGCTACATGCGATGTAAGTTAGTTAGGTAACGAGACTTATGTTAGACCTTGGACTGTCCAACCCGTATCCTGTAAGTGTGCTCCTCTCCGTGGATCTTTTTGTAAGGGTAAGAAAAGGGGATTCTCCGAGAGAGTGATGATTATTTCTTTCAGTTTCCTTCTATGAGCATCCTGGAGGTTTCTAACCTGCTTGGCGGCCTTCTTTGTGAAGATGACTTCGTACATCAGTCTTCACCGAAGAGTTCTTCGAACTTCACGAAGTTGCCCTCCTAACCTCTTCCCTCATCCCTCTGAGCTCCTCGCGCTCCCTTTTTGTCAGGCTCTCATATCCGAGAAAGTTATCCACCTTTGAGTTAAGCGCTATGAGCAACTTTTCTATTCTCTCCAGCCTCTCAATGACTCGCTCAAACCCCTCGCCGTCTCATATTTCGGTGCTTTAGCTTAAATATCATTCCCATCAATTAGCTCCAGCACCTTTAAAATCCCCTCAACCCTTGGCACCTCAAAGCCCCTCTCGTGGATTCGCCGCACTCCCTCAGCTTCCGGATTTATCCAGACTGCCCACATTCCGGCCTTTAAAGCACCCTCAAAGTCCTCCGCGTAGGTGTCGCCGATGTGTACTGCCTCCTCTGGATTTATCCCAAATGTCTTGAGTGGCTTCTCGAACATCTCGGGCATTGGCTTGTAGGTCTTCACCTCATCGGCGAAGAAGGTCCTGTCAATGTAATCCATCAGACCAAAGCGCTCGAGAAGGAGCCTTGTGTAAGAGCCTGGCCAGAACATCACGTTGCCCGTAACGGTGACCTTCAGGTCTCTCCTCTTGACGCCTTCCAGGGCATCCTTCGCCCCCGGCAGGACTATCCTGTCCCCAATCCCGAGGGTGGCCCTTGCCGCCGCCCTCTTGACGAGTTCAACATCGATTCCAAGGACTTCCGCCAAAAGCTCCTGGCTCTCTTCGAGTGTTCTCTCCGGATTCCCGGCCGCTCTGGCGCGCATGGCCTTTATCCTCTCCCGAGCGAGGGTAACTCCCCTATCCGTTTTAGTCTCGTTCATTCCAGTTATCTCCGCAAGGCCCCTCGAGAGGGTGGAGAGCATGACGTTAATGTTGAGGAGGGTGTTCCAGACGTCAAAGGAGACCAGCTTTACCCTCATCTCTCCCACCCTGCAAGGTGTTGTAGCGGTTCCATCAGCCCGGCTTCCCTCAGGACGGCCTTCAGGTTCCTGAAGCGGGAGCGCATAACGAACAGTTCGTAGAAACCCTCGAGGTTGCCCCAGTGGCCATAGGCTGATAAAGCCAGGTACATAACCTCCTTCGGCTTGAGCTTCCTTCCGAGGCTCCCGTTGAGGGCCTTTAAGCCGGGTTTTATCTTCTCGAGGAGGCCTTCCCTTGCTATTAGGTGGAGCATCAGGTCTTCGACGGTTGGCTTCTTCCACTCTATCGCCTCGTCCTCGAAGGGCAGGCCGATTATGAGGGGAATTACTTCAGTCTCACCAATACGGTAGCCGAATTGAGTTTCCTCTCTCTCAAAGCCTGAGAGCTTCCCTGTTATGGACGCGAGGGCTGCGTCCCTGTCCTCGTCGATGTCTATGGCTGTGCCTATCATGTCCACTTTAAAGTCAAAGACATCCATCGCCCGGAGGAAGTTCCCGAGATTCCTGATGACGCCGGAGTTGCCCTCACTCGGGATAACCGCGAGGTAGTGGTTGTCGTGCTCCCTCATTAAGAGGTCAAAGTTGTCGCGCTCGAAAACGCGCTCTATGAACCTCGGGCCCCTCGGAGCATCCCTGCTCTCCTTGAACTCGAAGAGCTTCTTGGAGACCGCCTTGAAGAACTTGGCGTCGGTTTTGCCTTCAACGAACAGGACGCTCGTTTTAGCGTTCTCACCCGAGAATCCGCCCCTTACATCGAAGTCGAGGTACTTTCTCATCTCATAGCTCTCTTTGAGCGTGACGGAGTTTCCAGTGTTTGAGTAAATCAGAACGTTGTTCTCGTCCTTCTTAAAGCGACTCGCTATCAAGTCAATCAGCTCAAGGCTTGCTGTTACAACTGTCTCATCCCCGTTGAGAGAGTCAGCGAGTTCTAACAGCCCGTCCCGGTTCTTTTGGTACTCCGGAAAGAGAACTGAATTCTCATCGGCAAATTTTTCCCATCTGCTTCCCGTTACAACCCGCATTTACCCCACCATATTAATTGTTATCGCCCCAGCGACCGCGAACGTGCTCACAAGCACGTCTCGTTGAGGTAGTGAACTTGCAACTGAGTCTACCTGTTTTAAGGATATACTGGTCCGCGGATATTGTCTGACCTCCTCCCCGCCGTGAACGGCGAGGGTTCCAACGAATTAACCCCTCACCAATGACAGGGAGGTTTGAGGGGGCCTCATCAAAACCCACTAAAAAGCGGGTCTTCGACCCCTCTGGCTCGGCCTTGAGCCAATTACCCCTCCTCTGAGCGTAAAGACCGCCCAAGTTCGGGGTTATGGTTTTAACAACCTTCTTTAAGATATTAAACGCTCCAACTAAGTCCGCGTTAAAGATAAGCCCCGTTGCGGGACACTTAAATAATCCACGAACAAACCTCGCCCCATAATGAGGCTTCCCGCAAACGGGACAAACCTTAGACGTGAAAGCCTCATCAACAACCACGACACTAATACCATACTCCTCAGCAACTTCTTTAAGACGTTTGATAACGTAATTAAACCGCCAGACGTGGGAGAGGAGGAAATTCTGCTTTTTGCCCTTATCGGAGTTCCTGCTAATGCCCTTTGGATAACCAACGACAATCCTCGAAACTCCAAGGTGATAAAGCCTCTCGAGCGTCTGTCTTACCGCCGTGTTAATGTAGTGTTTGGCTTGGAGTTTGGCCTTCTCGTGCAGTTTTCTGAGTTTTCTGCTCGTTTTAACTCCAGACTTGTTGAGTTTGGACTGATAATCGGCAATAATTCTCCTAAAGTAGAAGTCTATGGCTTTCAAGGGTCTTCCGTTCACGAGGAAGCTTTCACCGTTCTCGACGTAAACGGCCATTAGGTTGTTTACTCCAAGGTCTATTCCCGTTGAAAGGTCGCCCAAGGATTGTCTTGGAACGCTCACCCACTCGCCGTTGATTAGCTTCTCCTTCACCGTGAAGCTAACGTGAGCGAACCATTTTCGCTTAACGGGGTCGTAAGTTATTTCTAATCTTCCTTGCTTCCCCTTCAAGTGTATTCTGCCTTTAAACTGGATTTCCAAGCGCTTGAATTTTCCGAGGCCTTTTAGGATTAGTTTGTTCCCTTCAATCTTGTATTGGTCGTTCCTAAGGACGATTAAACCTCCTTTCTTGATGTAGTTTGGTGGTTTTGGTTTGAACCATTCCAGCAGTTCTCCGTTCCTCTTGCTCCTTAAGAGTGAGAAGAAGCTCCGCCAAGCTTCAGCATTCTTCCTACAAATTTGCTGGACTGTTGCGGAACCGATTTCCTTCTTAAACTCTTCGTAAACTATCTTTTCGGTTTTGTTGAAGTCCACTATTTGCTCTTTGAAGAATCCTTGTCGTCTTAGGTAGTTCACCCGGTTCCAGATTTTGGCTCCAACGTCGGCTAACTCGAAGAGGATTTTCTCTTGTTCCTTTGAGGGTTGGAGTTTGAGGGTTACTGTTCTCTTCATTGTTCCTCGCTTTCGACTTTTTTAATCCAGAGTTTCATTGCTTCGGTTATGGCTACTCCTAAGGCTCCTCTGATTTTCCCATACTTCTTTTCCACGAGTTTTCTGAATTTCCTCTCGACTTCATCGTCAATGGAGATAGTGATGACTCCCATATTCTCCACCAACATTTAATAGTATGGCTTAGTATTTAAGCTTTTTGTTGAGTGCTTTCTCGCTTGATAGCTCTTGGGTGGTTTACTTCATCCCCGCCCTAAAGGGCGAGGCTTTCAGAAGAGAAAAGTAAGTTATCACCGCTACTGTCGCTGCCCCCACAACCTCCTGTCCTATGTCGTCCCAGCCGAGGGCATCGAGCTTTTTCCTCTTTTGTTTCAGTTTTTCAAGCCTGCTGTGTATCTCTCCCAAGGTTTTCATCCTGACCCCCATCCTTTCTCCGCGCTCAGGTTCGGGGTTCATCATCCCTTCAGTATTGGATTCACTCATCATCGCATTCCATGCTTCCCGGGAAAAGTTATAAAGGTTGAGTCCGAGCTTACTCTGGTGAAAAGAGATGAAGAGGGCTTTAACGCGCCTCATTGTGGCGTTAGTGGCGTTTTCAATGGTCATCATCCCCGCTTCTGCATCCACTCCCATTAACTCCTCCAACACGGTGATAGTTCTTCCCACGACCAAAGTTGCCAATGGCATCCCCCTCCACATCGGCGATGACGCGATAAGTGGCTCCCGCCTCGGCGCGTTCTTAGTTCTCCAGGGGATAAGGAACGGCACCTACAACGTTACCGTCTCCGTCCCAGTGGAGTACCACAGCGTTCCAATAGTGGATGCGAACCAGTTTTACACCCTCAACCGCATTGACATGCCCGACGTCGGGATAAACGTGAGTGATGAACCCTTGGGAAAGGCCGTCGTCGTGGCGGTCAACTTCTCAAGGGTAGGTTTCAACGAGAGTTCTGGGGCTTCTTATCTCCTTGACAGAAGCGTGGAGGTAATCTTCAACGAGAACACCACACCTATGATCCCAAAGGGAAACTATAAGGCGGTGTTCTCGACGTTTGACGGTAAGGGCACGCTCTACGTCTACTCCGTGAACAACGTAAGTGACGAGACAAAGTCCATAGGTGAGAGTCTGAACGCAGACGGCTGGACCCTTAGGTTCCTTGATATGAACATGAACTCTTCCAAGCTGCTCGTGGAGGTTGACTACCCTGATGGGGCGAGGAAGCCGAAGATAATGCTCGAGGGAGAGTACTACCTTATGTACACGGACTTTCAGGGACGGGGTGAGTTCCAGTCCTACGATTATTACCCTAGAAAAGAGATTAAGGAGCTTATGAGGGAAGGTACCCCGGCACTGTTCGTGTTCTCTCCAACGGAGTTCTTTGTGGGCATCAACAGTAATATGATGGTCGTTTACAACTACGCATCCTACAAAAAGGTTCGCGAATACCACGATGGAGACGTCTTCAAGGGGCAGTGGGTCTGGGACATCAACCCGACGAAGAACCTCACCACCCTCTACCTCCACGTAGACCCCTCGAAGGGCTTCAGAAGGGTCGAGGTTAAACCCGGTGGGAGGCTTGAGATACCTTTAAACTGGGGACTGAGCATTGTTCCACTCTTTGAGCGCGACTCTCAAGGGAAGGTCACGGGCGTTGAGGGTTACGTCTTTGTCAGGAGGGTTCTCGTGAAGAAAACGGTCCACTTTACGGCTCCGCTGGTCAACGTTACTAAAAATGTTAACTCCCTCATAATCAACGACACCTCCCTCAAGGCCCTGCCGAAGGACAAAAATGTTATCATAGTTGGTGGTTGGGTGAGCAACAAAGCTTGGAACCTCCTGACGAAGGTTTATGGAAACACAACGGTGGCCAAGATAAAGGTTGAGGTGCTCGAGAAAGGTTACGTCGTGGAATCTCTACCGAACCCCTACAACCCAGACTACCACGTGATAATCCTCGCGGGGAGGACGCATTCCCTGACGTGGAAGGCAGTTCAGGAGTTTATGGCGTCCTTTGGCTGAGCCGGTTCATCCCTGTTTCTTTTTGATAAAGTCTATCCTCTACGCCCTGTCGATGGCCGGTTTCTGGGGTTTCTTCAGGAGAGAGAAGAAGGTAAAAGGTATCAGAGTTTGAACCGCTCGACGCTTTCCTTGAGTTGCTTTGCAATTTCTCTCAGCTTCTCTGCTCCCTCATTCAGGGCATCAATCTCCTCCCTCTGCTCTTGCATTGCTGAGTTGACCTCTTCGGCGCTTGCGGTGGTCTCCTCTGCACTGGCGGCAAGCGTTTCGAGGGCTTGGAGGGTTCTCTCCACTTCCTCCCTTGTCTGTAGGGCCCGGTCTTTGACCTCTGAGACCCTCTGGCCAACGTTCTGTATCATCTCCGCTATGTAACCGAGGTAGCCTATACTCTCGTTCAGCGTCTCCGTTGAGCTTGCGACGTTCTGTACTCCCTTTCCCGTCTCCTGCACTGCGCGCTGAACCTTCTCGTCCATCTCGCTGATTATCTCGCTTATGTTCTCAGCGGCTTCCTTGCTCTCCTCCGCGAGCTTCCTTATCTCCTGGGCGACGACAGCGAACCCCCTTCCGGCCTCTCCAGCACGGGCAGCCTCAATGGCCGCGTTCAAAGCAAGGAGATTTGTCTGCTCTGCTATGGCACTTATCGTGCGCGTTATCTCTCCTATGCGCCGACTCATCTCACTTACGGCATTTACTGCCTCCTCAATAAAGCCCATGGAACGCTTTATGCTCTGTCTCCTTTCAGCCTGCCATCCTCGGCGGTCTTTATTACCTCTTCGATTGCCTTCTCAAACTCCTCCATCGTGCTCGTTGTTTTCCCCGTAACGTCGGAGACCATGCGCATTCCTTCCGTTATCTCGTTGATGCTTTCCTGCTGTCTCTGCGCCTCGGTGCTGACCTGTTCTATGGCCTCGCTCACTTGATTCATGGAGTTCCTCACGTTGGTCGCTATCTCGGCCAGCCCGTCCGCCTGCGTGTCCAGTTCCAGGCCTATGTCCTTGATGTTTCCGATTAGGGCTTTCAGGTTGCTTGACGTCCTCTGGAGGGCGGTTATAATTTCCTGTAGATCACCTTTGGCCCTGGCGTTTACCTCCTAGTCGAGCCTCCCCTTGGCCATGGCGTCGAGCTTTGCTATGACCCCGTTGAGCGTCCCAATGACGTCCTGTGAGATGGATTCAAAGGCTGTTATCAGCTTTCCTATCTCGTCATCCCGGTGGGGATAGTCTATTGAGCCTACGATCCGCTTTGCCTCCTGGAGGTTTCCGGAGCCGATAAGCTCTGCTGCCTTGGTGAGTTGTTCAACTGGCCTGAGGGCACCGCGCAGGTATCTGACGCTTAGGTAGATTAAGGCCGCCGCAAGGATTCCTATAATCCCGAAGCTGTAGGCAAGCTCTCTGGAGGCCTCTCTGCTGGACTCATTGAGGGCCTGCACCAGTCCCCCCAAAAGCCCCTCCTCGGGGGCGGTTGCCACCACAGTCCAGTCAGTTACCCTGCTTTTTGAAAACGCGAAGACCTGGGGCTTTCCATTGACGTCTGAGGTTACCACACCGCCCTCCGAGCCTCTCATAGCTTCTGCGAGTTTAGAATAAGAGGGATCTGTGAAGATGTTTAACCTGCCCACGAGGCTTAAGTCGGGGTGGATTATCACCGTTCCGTTGGGGCTTACCACGAAGAGGTATCCCGTTTTGCCTATCTAGTTGACAGCATGCCATTAAATACGCTTGAGAAGTCCACGTCCACTCCCAGGGCGCCCTTAACATGTCCCTGGTACTCCACTGGAACAACGTAGGTTATTACCTTCTTCCCGGCTACAGTATTGATGTGAGGGGGCATCCAAAAGGCACCCTTTGAGACTGCCCTTCTATACCACTGGGACTTTGTCGCGTTGTAACTTGAGAAAAGCCCGGCTTTGGGATATGCAAAGACCCTCCCGAGGTTGTCTACATAGTATGTGGTCACTATGTTTGGATTGGAATCGTGGAGCTTCTTTAATTCTTTCATCATGGATTGATTAAAGAGTGGGCTCTTCAGATACTCGGAGTAGATTTCTTCATTTAGGTAAAATCCTCCAATCGTATTTGCGTAGGTTTTTGCCAGTTGTTCTATTGGGGAAAGCTCGTTGTCCAGGGTGAGGGCATACTTTTCGCTCTCAAGCTGTGCGATCCTCTGTGCCTCCTCCCTCAGGTTTGGCGAGACCTGTTCCTGTATGTTGGCTCCCATGTCCCTATCGTCTTTACCTGAACGGCTGCGGTTATTAGGAGCAGGACTATGACCGTGCCAAGAAACGCCACGTAGAGCCTCTGACGGAACTTCACTGTCATCCCCCCATTGTGTGAAACTGTTCCCATAAGATTTTACCGATTTTTCAATCATATCACAAAACCGCTGGGAAATTTATAAGCGATTTGTGTAGGGTGGGATGTAGGTTTGAACTACGAACCTACTTCTTAGCGGTTATATCCCCAAGTTGGTTCCCGCTGATTAACGTTTTTAAGCCTGCACTTCAACTTAGGCCGGGTGAGAAATATGGTCGTTAAGGACTGCCCCGAGTGCCACGGCACCGGAAAGATTAAGGTGGGCGAGAAGGAGTGCCCCGTCTGCGGGGGCTGGGGATACGTTCCCGCTGATTTCAAGGTAGGAGACAAGCTGAAGGGCTACCGCAACCTCAACTACCTCGGAGTTGAGGATGAGGTTGATGAGATACCCTGCCCCGAGTGTCACGGGAAGGGAACTGTTCCGGTCTACGACACCTGCCCTGTCTGCGGTGGGACAGGCAAGGTTCTGGCCTGCGACATCTGCGGTAGGGTTAAAGGCCCGTGGGAGCCGGGGATGGAAACGACGTGGGTCTGCCCAGACTGCCTGAGGAAGTACAAGGTCGTCTACGTCCTCGACAAGACGTGTGACTACGAGGACGTTGAGGTCGGGAGTGTCTATAAGGGAATCATTGAAAGGGTGGAGCGCTTTGGCGTCTTCGTTGCCCTGAACCCGCACGTTACGGGACTGATAAAGCGGAAAGACCTTCTCGGTGGCAGAGAATACAAGCCCGGTGACGAGATTCTCGTTCAGGTTCTCGATGTGAGGCCAGACAAGCGCGAGGTTGACCTCGTTGAGTCGGCCCTCAGGCATTACAAGGAAGTGGTTGTTAGGAAGGAGCTTCCGGTGACCCTCACAAAGGACCTCAGTAAGGACATGGCCGGCAGGACGGTGAGGCTTCGCGGTGAGGTGACGCAGATACAGGTTACCGGTGGACCGACGGTCTTCACGATAACCGACGGGACGGGGATAACATGGGTTGCCGCCTTCGAGGCCCCTGGAGTCAGGGCTTATCCAAACATCAACGTTGGGGACATAGTAGAAGTCATTGGGAAGATAGCCTTCCACTCGGGCGAGATTCAGATAGAGGCAAGTGACATGGTTCGCCTCTGGGGTCCCGAGGCCGCCGAGGTAAAGAAGCGTATAGGAGAGGAGCTTGACAGGCGTGCCCAGCCACAGGACGTTGGATTTCTCGTGGAGAGCGAGGTCCTTGAGAAGCTCAAGCCGAAGATAATAAAGGCGGCTTTCATGATAAGGCGCGCGGTATACGAGGGCAGGCCCATACTGCTGAGGCACCACTCCGATGCAGATGGCTACACCTCCGGTCTCGCCCTGGAGTACGCGATAGTCCCATTAATAGAGCAGATTTCACCTGATTCCCAGGCCAGATGGAAGCTCTTCAAGAGGAGGCCTAGCAGGGCGCCCTTCTACGAGATTGAAGATGTGCTTAAGGACATAATCTTTATGGTTGAGGACCACGAGAAGTTCGGTGACCCCCTGCCGCTGGTTGTAATAGTGGACAACGGCGGGACGAGCGAAGACATACCCGCTTACAAGCGCATAAGGGCCTACGGCGTTCCAATAGTTGTAATAGATCACCACGACCCGCGTGAGTGGGTGAGCGAGGATAAAGCCAAGGTCGATGACTACGTTGATGTCCACGTCAACCCCCACCACGTAAAGCGCGGCTATTATGAACTTACCGCCGGAATGCTGGCGACAGAGGTGGCCCGTTTCATCAACCCGGAGGTCGAGGACAGAATCAAGCATCTGCCGGCAATAGCGGGAACCGGAGACAGGAGCAAGGCACCGGAGTTCTACCAGTACGTCAAGATAGCGAAGGAGGCCAAGGGCCTCACCGAGGAGGATCTCAAGAGGATAGCGGAGGTCATAGACCACGAGGCCTTCTACTGGAAGTTCATGGACGGACACGGCATCATAGATGAAATCCTCCTCCTGACGGGTAACCTCCAGAGGCACAGGGCGCTGATAGATGCGATTTACCCAGAGGTGAAGGAAAAGCAGGAGAAAGCCCTTAAGGCTTCCCTGCCTCACGTCAAGAGCGTCGTCCTTCCGAATGGCATAAGGTTCAACACGATAGACATCGAGCTGTTCGCCCCGAAGTTTTCTTACCCCTCCCCGGGCAAGCTCTCCGGCTTGATTCACGACCACTTTAAGGAGGAGTACGGTGAGGATGCGCCGATACTAACGCTTGCTTACGGCCCGGACTTCGCGGTGGTGAGGGCCGCGGACGGGATGGCGGCATACAACTTTGACCTGAACGAGATAATCCCAAAACTCCAGGAAGCGTTACCGAGCGCCGGAATAGAGGGCGGCGGCCACAGTTACGCCGGTTCGATTAAATTTTTCGAGGGTATGAGGAAGGAAGTCCTCGAGGAGTTCGCCAAGCAGGTGGTTAAGCTGAAGCGGGTTGACCCCCTTAACCTTTTTAACCCACCGCGAGAAACCTCTGAACGGAGGAATGCGAATGAAAGTTGTTCTTGAAGTGACCTTCAGGATGGGCGGTGTTTCCTACCGCGGCTACCGCTGGGAGGAGGATGCGCTTGTTTTTGAGTTTGAGAGGCTTGGAGATGCCTTCATCCAGGTTCTCAGTGACAGGAAGGTTGAGGAGGAAATTGAAAAGGCTCCTGCCAGAGTTCTGGTCGAGCTGAAGACGAAAGAAGGAGGAAAGGTCTTCGAGGCCTTTGAGAGGGATGGCCTCTACCTTGCGACCGAGCCTTAGGTTTTTATATTCCCTCTCTAACTTTCTCCGGTGATGCCCATGTTTATGGCCGAGTTCAAGCTCAGGTTTGGGGAGAAAAAGTGGTACGTTCGGAGAATCGTCGAGGCATCTAATGTGAAGGAGGCAGAGGAGAAGGCGAGGCACTACGCGGAGCTTATGAACCGCGGAGAAATCGAGTGGAAGCTGAGTTATGTTATCGAAGCCGGGAGGCCGCTCCTCATCGGCGACGAGGAGCTTGAGAAGCTCTCAGCGTGATATCTCGCAGGCAAGGTTTTCTTCCATTATTCCCCTCACTTCTTCGACCCTTTTGGTGTGACCGAGGGCGTACATGAGCTTCGTGAGCGTTGTCTCCTTCGTCATATCCCCAGCGGGTATAATCCCCGCCTCGAGCGCCCTCCTTCCCACCTCGTACCTCGTGAGGTCAACACCGCCATAGAGGGCCTGGGTCGTCATGACCACAGGTTTCTCCGGGACGACCTTAGAAACTGCCTCAAGCAGGTTCCTCCCACGGTAGGGTATTCCACCGGCGCCGTAGCCCTCGAGCACTATCCCGTCAGCTTCTCCGGCTATTGAGAGAAAGACCTCCGGCGAAAGGCCAGGAGTGAGTCTTATGTGAACGACGTTCGGGTCTATCCTGGGGTCGAAGGAGGTTTCACCCGCAAAGGCCGGCCTGTGCATCACGACGAGGGAACCGCCGCGGATGTATGCCACGTCCGGGTAGTTAATGCTCTGAAAGGCGTTCAGCCCGAGGGAGTGAACCTTTGAGACGCGGGTTCCTAGCATAATCTTGTTCCTGAAGGCGACGTAAACCCCGGGAATCCCGTCCCTGGCGAAGGTGATGGCCGTTCTGAGGTTCTCGGGTGCGTCGCTCCCGGGTTCTGTTATAGGGAGCATCGAACCCGTTATGACGACCGGAATCGGCGGGTTCCTCAGCATGAAGCTTAGGGCCGAGGAGGTGTAAGCTAAGGTATCCGTCCCGTGGGTTATCACTATCCCATCATAGTCGTCCAGTGATTCCCAGACGGCCTTCCCTATTGTTATCCAGTCCTCCGGCTGAATGAGCGTGCTGTCAACCCTCATGAGATCCCAGGAGTCGATGCTGATCCCGTCGTTCCTTTTTATTCCCGCTAATTCAATGAGTTCCTCCACTCCAAGCCCGGCTTTGTATCCCTTCTCCGTCATCCTGCTCGCTATCGTTCCCCCTGTGCCTATGATGAGAACCTTCACGCAATCACCGCCCTTGGTATTCTCTTCCCCCTTTTAGTCTTTTTGACAAATTTAACCCGAATTCCCGAATAGAATATGGAAAATATTCAGTTTTTACCCTTTATCATGAGCATCATGACGAAAGCTATGACGTTCATGGCTGAGGAGTAAAGAAAGGCTGCCTCAAGGGAGTGAACCTGCCACAGGTAGCCGGCTATTACTGAGGCCGGGAAGACGAAGACCCCGAATACCGTGTGGTACGCCCCAATTATTGTTCCCTTCTCATACTCCCTTGCCAAGTCCGCCATGTATGCCCTCGGCACTGTATCCTCGATAGCCACATAGAGGCCGTAGAGAACGAACGCAACCAGGAGCACAGGTAGGTTGCGAGCGTAGGCGAAGGCAAGTGCAGCCAGTGCTGCTATCCCAAAGCTGACTGTAATCATTCTCTTCTTCCCAAAACTGTCCGAGTAGGTTCCTATTGGATAGCTGAAAAACGCGTAGACGATGTTAAACAGTACGTAGAACGCGGTGCTCTGAATGACGGTGTATCCTAGTGATTCCGCCTTCCAGAGTGTAAACGCGTAGCTGTACCTCCCAAGTGCCCCTATGGCAACGACCGCTAGGAAGAACTGGAGGTTTCTATCATGAAGGGTTGAGATTCCTGTTATCTGCTTCTTAATCTCTGCCCCCCTGTCCTTCACGAACAATAGAATTACTATGAGAACCAGAACACCGGGAAGCACTGAGAGTGCGAAGAGGTAGCGGTAGGTCTTCTCCACAGGCATGTTCTTCATCAGCTCAAGGAGTCCTATGGCAACAATGGGGCCCGTTACCGCACCGAGCGTGTCCATCATTCTGTGAAATCCGAATGACCTACCGACCTTCCCCTTCTTACTGGATTCCGCTATGAGTGCGTCTCTTGGGGCCGTCCTCACTCCCTTTCCAAGCCTATCTAGGATCCTCAGGCTCAGAAAATCCCACCAGTAATGGGTGATGGCGAGGGCTCCCCTGGCCGCTATTGAGGTTAGGTATCCGAGGAAGATGAAAGCCTTTCTCTTCCTGAGCTTGTCGCTTACGTAGCCGAATATAACTTTAAAAAGTGAGCCAAAGCTCTCTATTGCTCCCATGATGGATCCACTGGCGAACTCTCCAACCTTAAGTACCTCGGTTAGGTAGCTTGGAATCACGGGGATTACCATCTCGCTGCTCATATCGTTTAGGAAGCTGACGATTCCGAGCAGGAAGACGTTCCAACTTACTCCAAAGATCCTCCTCTCTTTCTCATCCTCTAGGCCTTTTTCCATTCTTTATTCCCCCGGTTCATCCGAGCACGTGCTTTTCCAACACGTAGCAGTGGAAAGTTCCCTCGAAGACTTTCTCGTTTCTCTCGTTGAAAACTTCCGCTTCTACTACCCTCTCTCTGCCAAGGTCTTCCTTTATCTCCGCCCGGGCGATGAGTTTCTCCCCTACTTTCACCGGCTTGATGAACTTCACCTCCGCCTTTCCAAGGACGACAGTAGGCTCGTTCACGGCCAACATCGCAGCGTAATCCGCCAAACCGAAGGTGAAACCGCCGTGAACGAGTCCGTAATCATCGACGGCCATCTCCTCAGTGGTCAAAAGCTCGACCTCTGCATAGCCAGGTTCTATCCTGAGCGGTCTCCCTATAAGCCTCTCACTTGCCAGCCTGTGCGTTCTCTGCTCCACCTTGGTCACCCCAATTTTATGGGTTCACCTGAGGGGTAAAAGTTTATCTATTCCAGTACCCTAAGAAAGTTAGGTGATTGTGTGCACCCTCTGAAACGTGCGGTGGAGTACAAAGGCTCGGCCGAGTTCACGCGGAGCGAGCTTGTAGGGATACTCTCCTTCACCCTCAGGATTATGAGCATCAAGGAGGCCAAGGAGTTCGTAAACGAGGCCGTTGAGAAGGGTATGCTCACCGAGCGGGATGGGAAGCTCATCGTTGATGAGACCTTACTGGAAGAAGAGCGGAGCGAAGGAGACCTCTTTGAGGAGATGGTGGGGTACATAGCGAAGTCCTTAGGTTGGGAGAAGGAGGATGTCCTCGAGGGCATAAGCGAAATGCGGGAGCGCTACGGTGACCTGGATAGAAAGGTGTTGGTTTATCTCTTTGGTATGGGTAAAGGCGTTGATATGTCTAAGTTTAGAGAGAGACTTGAGTTATGAGCCTTTACGTTTTTCCCATTTGTGGTCCTTGGAAGTCACCATCCATCGTTGCCAAGTTCATGTCGTGAACCGCAGGTTAACTCTGTTTAAATTACTAAGCTTTTGATGATGCCCGCAAAACCATTTTAACATCCTCGTCGAACTCTTTTTGGGTGGTATCATGCCCAAGGAGGTCCTTATACTTGTTGACATGCAGCGTGATTTTATGCCGGGCGGAGCTTTGCCGGTTCCAGACGGGGACAGGATAATTCCAAGGTGCAATGAATACATAGGGGAGTTTAGAAAGCACGGCGCGCTGATAGTGGCAACGAGGGACTGGCATCCGCCGAACCACGTCAGCTTTAAAGAACATGGTGGGCCGTGGCCAGCGCACTGCGTCCAGAACACGCCAGGGGCGGAGTTTGTGGTTAACCTACCGGCCGATGCGGTGGTAGTCTCCAAAGCTACGGAACCGGATAAGGAAGCCTACTCCGGCTTCGAGGGCACTGATCTTGCCGAGATCCTCAGAAAGAATGGGGTGAAAAGGGTTTACATCTGCGGTGTTGCCACGGAATATTGCGTCAAAGCGACGGCCCTCGACGCGGTGAAGTACGGCTTTAAAGCCTATCTCCTTGGTGATGCCGTGAGGGGAATTAATCCAAGGGACGAGGAGCTGGCTTTGGAGGAGATGAAGAAGGCCGGTGTGACGGTTCTTTAACGACCCTCCCTTTCCACTCCTTCAGCAGAACTAGGAGAAGGTTGAGGACTATCGGGCCGATTATGAGACCTTTTATCCCCATTGCCCAAGTCCCACCGACCATGCCGATGAAAACGAGGGTCTCGTCGAGGTCTGTATCCCTCGCGACCATCATGGGCCTTATCGTATAATCTGGCATCGGAGAGACGAGGGAGAAGCCGTAGAGGGCTATCCCGATAGCATGGAAGTAAGCACCGTTCATGGCGAAGTAAGCGGCGGCAATAAGCCATGCCATCCATCCCTCAAAGAAGGGGACGAAACTGGAGAGAAAGGTTAAGAAACCAGCAACTATGGCCGTGTAGATGTTAGAAACCCCGAATATCAGGAAACCCACGGTCATGAGAACGCCTTTTAAGATGTTTAGAACGAGCCAGGCCCTGACGAGCGCTCCGAGGGTCCTGTCAAGACTTGCGAGTATCTCCTCGCCAAGCTCGCGGTTTCTCTCAGGCAGGGAAAGGACTATCTGGCTGTATATCTCTTCCGCGTAGGCTAGGGTGTAATAGAAGGTGAGGAGGAAGATGAGGACCTGCAGTAGGTACATCGGGATGGAAAAAGCGCCCTGTGATATGTACCCTGACAGTCTGGGAATCAGCTGGTTGAGAAAGCTCTGGATGAAGTTTCTGATGTCTGGAGGAAGGGGTTGCTGGAGAAGCCAGTCAAAGAAGTTCACAACACCGTTGTAAAACGAAAGGGCCACCTGGAAGGATATCATGAGAAGTTCAAACGTCAGTACCCCCCCAACCCCCACGGTTATGATGGTGAGAGCTACCGCTGACAGGGTTTTTCCCAGTTTTGGGGCTATTCTGCGGTGCACGGGATAGAATGCATAGGCTATGACAACCCCGAAAAAGACGGCAGTAACGAGGGGCTCAACCGTAGCCCACGCCACGTATGCAATGGCAATTATCGCAATCGCCCAAACCAACGTTTCAGCGCGCATTCCTCTCGACAGCTTTATTAACGCTCCCCTTATAAACCCTGTGTGGTGGGATTATGGAGGAGGAACTGGTGCAAGAGGTTTACTCCTACATCAGAAAGGCCGAGAGGAAACTCAAGGAGGAGCGCGTTGAAGCCGCCTACGACTTGTACATGGACGCACTTCATACAATAGCAGGCTATTTAGTTTACAGGGAATCGGGAATGCTCCTCTCTGGGAGAGAGCTGATGGGAATCGTTAGGGTTAGACACGGGGAGGTTTATTCCATCATCAAAAGGTACGAGGGTGTAACCGACGTTGACAGGGATACCCTGAGAGTCCTCGACGAGGACGTAAAGGGCCTCATGGAAAGGGTTCTACCCCCACTACTCCGGGAGTGAGCTCTAGCTTTTCATTCTTGACTGCTCTGCACGATTCAACAGCACCCTTAAGGGTTTTGAAAAATTCCCTGTCCCCCCTTAGTATCACGATGACCTCATTACCCCCTGGAGCGGAAAAGGCAATCTCGATGGTCTCGCTCGATCCGTCGTAGGAGACGCTTTTCGGTCCCATCCGAAGGTTGAGGGAGTGCTCTCCGTCTATCGAGAGGATCTCAAACTCGCCCTTGGAGTAGAAGATGCTTATGAACGGGGTGGAACCTTCTGCCGTCAAAGGGACGCGGCGCTCCCCGTAGAAAACCGCACTCCCGCGGGCAGTTCCGAGGTAGAGGGAATGACAGAGGCTGTGGACGTAATCGCCCAAAGCTTCATAAACCTTTGAGTGTTCACTCAATGACATCACCATAATCAGTTTGCAACTAAGTATATTGGTAATTGCCCGTTAACGGTGGTTTCGATGAGGGTAGTCTCAGCGGATACAGGGGGTGCGCTCCTCACCGAGGATTATGAGCCAGTTGGGCTCATAGCAACGGCCGCTGTCCTCGCGGAGAAGCCCTACAGAACGGCAACGCTAAACAGGGTGCGCTACGCCGACCCCTTCAACTACGACATGAGCGGTAGGCAGGCCGTCAGGGATGAGGCGTTTTTAGCGGTCGAACTCTCGAGAGAAGTCAAACCGGACGTTGTTCACCTAGACTCGACCATCGGTGGAATAGAGGTCAGAAAGCTCGACGAACCGACGATAGACGCTTTGACCATAACCGACCGTGGGAAAGAGGTCTGGAAGGACCTTGCGAGAGATTTACAGCCGCTGGCAAAGAAGTTCTGGGAGGAAACCGGTATCGAGATAATCGCCATCGGAAAGTCGAGCGTCCCCGTGAGGATAGCGGAGATTTACTCCGGTCTCTACACGGCCAAGTGGGCAATCGACTACGCGAGGAAGAATGGAAAAGTCATGGTTGGCCTTCCCCGTTACATGGGGGTCGAGATAAGGCCCGGAAAGATCTACGGCGAGAGCCTTGATCCAAGGGAGGGCGGCCTCTTCGGGGAAATCGATGCAGAAACGGAGGGAATCGGTTGGGAGCTTTACCCAAACCCGCTCGTGAGGAGATACATGGTTCTTGAGGTTTGGAGGGAGTGAGAGACTCTTAACTCCAATGTTTAACTTTTTTTGATAGCCATACCAATAGTAGCGGCTGTATACCCCCTCGTGGTCGTGCTAGAGTTGGCTTTCATGGTGGTTAAGGCGACTGGGTTCTTTTACCCCAATCCGGGTTTCCCGGTAGGGGTAACGGGCACGAGACCGTGCCCTCGGGCTGAGCCGAAACTGGTGACAGGAGTAGGTGAATGAGTGCCCGTAAACTTCCCCATCTTTAGCGAGGGGTTAAAGCCCCTCACGGCGGGGAGGAAGTCAGTACTTCCACGACCGCTTCGATCCTGTGAACGTTTGGAACCGGTTATCTCGGCCCGGAAAACTGGAGGAGGGGCCTGGGGGAGCTTTCATGATCACCGTCCAGTGCTGGCTATCATGTGGGCGATCGACTGCATCAACGAGTACTACATGGTGGCAGTTGGGTTTCCCTCCATTTTTTGTGCAACGCCCTGATATGGGGAATTATTCCATATAACATGAGGGGGGAAGAAAAAGGGACTGGCGCTACGGCTGGTTCTGATCCAGCTCGCTCGGGAACTTTATGGCATCGAAGGGGCACGTCTGGTTGCAGACACCGCAGCCGGTGCAGAGGAGCTCGTCTATGTGAACTTTCTTCTTCTCCGGGTCGTAGACGAGAGCCGGACAGCCTGTTAAGAGGATGCAGGCCTTACAGCCCGTGCACTTGTCCTCGATGACTATCGGCTTCTCCCCGATTTCCCCACGCCTTATCACAGGTATAACGCACTCGCGCCTCGCTATGATCACCGCGGGCCCTTCAATTTCCATTGCCTCCTCAATGGCCTCCCTCGTAGCGTTAAGGTCGTAGGGGTCGACAGTCTTGACGTACTTAACGCCGAGCGCCTTAACCAGAGCCTCGATGTCTATCTCGTTGAACTTCCTGCCGGTTTCGCTCCCGCCGGTTGCCGGGTTCGGCTGGTGGCCTGTCATTGCCGTCGTCCTGTTGTCGAGTATCATAACCAGGACGTTCAGGTTCTTGTAAACGGCGTCGACCAGCGGCTGGATTCCGTTGTGGAAGAAGGTGGAATCGCCTATCGTCGCGATTATCTTCTTGTCCATGACGATGCCCTGCCCGTTCGCCAAGCTGATGCTTGCGCCCATAACATATTCCGTCCATATCGCCTCAAGCGGCGGGAGGAGCGATAACGCGTAGCAGCCTATGTCGCCGTGTATCGGGATGGAGTAACGGCCGAGCTTTAAATCTCTGAGCGCATCCAGAGCGGCCCTGTAAGAACCGCGGTGCGGACAGCCGGGGCACATAACGGGGGGCCTCTTTGGGGCAAGGCTCTCCGCGCGGGCAACCCCCCCCGGCTTCTCATAAGTCTTCTCTTCCTCGCCGATGAGCTTTAAGAGGGCATTTTTGACGAGGCTCGGTGTAAGCTCGCCCTCTAGAGGGAGGTGGCCGGTCCTCTTGCCGTAAATCGGGGCTTTAAGCCCGGCCTCGTAGGCCGCTATTTTGACCTCCTCCTCAAGGAACGGGGCACCGTCCTCGATGACTATCGCAAAGTCCACACTCCTGAGGAAATCCACCACGAGTTTCCTTGGGAGCGGATGGGGTGTCGAGAGTTTGAGAATCCTGAAGTCCTTCCCAACTTCCGGCAGGACCTCCCTTACGTAGTTGTAGGGTGCGCCCTCAACGATTATGCCGATTCTACCGCTCCCCTCGATCCAGTTGAAGGGCATGCCGTTGAACTCTTCCTCGATTTTAATTAGAGTCTCATTTAACCAGCGGTGCCTCTTCCTGTTGCCATCCATGCTTGCTCTGACGTAGCGCTCGATGTCCTTCTTGAAGACGGGCTTTCTGTTAAGCTCAATGAACTCGCCGACCTCAACGTCCGAGGTGGTGTGGTTTACCCTTGTCGTCGTGCGGAAGATTACGGGAACCTTGTAGCGCTCGCTGAACTTGTAGGCGTATTTTACCAAATCATGGGCCTCCTGCGGGTCTGCGGGTTCGAGAACCGGGAGGAGGGAGATTTTGCTGTAATATCTGTCGTCCTGCTCGGTCTGGGAGGTGTGCGGCCCCGGGTCGTCCGCCACGAGGATAACGAGACCGCCTTCAACACCGGAATAAGCCAGGCTCATGAGCGGGTCGGCGGCGACGTTGAGACCAACGCACTTCATGGTTACAAGCGCTCTCAGTCCGGTGTAAGCAACTCCAGCGGCCTCTTCTAGGGCCACCTTTTCGTTGGGTGCCCACTCGGCGAAGACCTCTGGTTTTAGTCTTGCTATGGTCTCGACGACTTCAGTTGAGGGCGTTCCGGGATAACCCGTTGCAAAAACGACGCCGCTCTCGAGGGCACCGTAAGCTATGGCCTCGTTGCCCATGAGAAGCTTTTTCACCCCGGTTCGGGGTTTAAAACCGGTAGAACCGTAATCCTGAACTCTGTCCATCAACACCACCTGTTGAGTGTTGCCCTCCGGAGTTAAAACTCTATGCCCAGCGAAAGGAAGACAAAACCGAAAAATTTTCAATATCTGCGCAGGTTCATTCTGTAGGCCCCACGCTCGACGTCCGCGTTTCTGTTTCTGCCCTCCCTCTGGAGAGAAGGATGTAGAGACTTATCCCAATGATGACGAAAACCGCCACGATAAGCAGCGCCGTGCAGCCATAGCGTTCCATAACGTAGCCGAGTCATGGGAGCGTTCTTTATCTTCCAAGCGGCATTCATTTAAAAGGTCTACCCTAAAACATAAGGGGATAATATGAAAGTGGGTGAGATACTGAAAATGGTTGATGAGGCCGTGGCGAACCTTGAGATAGCCGTGATAGCTAACCAGAACCGGGTGTTTGAAAGTCCCCAGACGAGCTACGAGTTCGCCCAGCGCGTTGTTGAACTCCAGGAGGATCTTGATGACCTCAAAAAACTCCGGGAGGAACTATCAAAGCTCAACCCTGAGGATGAGATGGAGGACCACTATCCGAAGGAGGACGTTAAGAGACTCGTTAAAATGCTCAACCTCTTGGGAGGAATCGACACCCACTTCTATTGAGGTGGTCGTATGGATCTCGGGGAGCCGGGGAGAAGTTGGTCACCTTCTAGGACGCAAGGGCTGGGGAGTCTCTGGAGCACTTCCAGTGGAAGAACGCAGGGGAGGATACTCGAGGTCGTTAAAGTTTCTGTTTAAAGAGCCTCCTCAGCGCTTTAATTTCCTTATCTCTTAGCCTGTTCTCCTCCCATCGCTCCCTCATACTCAAGCTCTCGTCCTCCAACTCCAGAACGGCCTTCCTTACTCCACCGCGCGGATGGCCGCAGTCGCCCTCCCACCGTGGAATCAGGTGGAGGTGTAAATGAGGAACCGTCTGGCCCGCCGCCCTTCCAAGGTTCATGCCGACGTTGAAGGCATCTGGCTTCAGCGTTTCCCTCAGGGCCCCCATTGCGAGTTCCATCCCCTGGATTAACGCCAGTTTTTCATCCTCCCTCAGATTCTCCCAGCGCTCGACGTGCCTGGCGGGGACGACGAGGAGATGCCCCCTGTTCGCTGGATAAGCATCGAGCAGAACTTTTATCAGGTCGTCCTCGTAGAGGAGCTGTTCTAGGGGGGGTCTACAGAACGGGCACTCCATCACCAACACCAAAGGCTTAAAACCGGTTCCTTATAAAAAGTCGCCGGTGGGAGGATGGGTGAGGAAGCACTTGAAGAGATGAAGAGAACCTATCGGAAGTTTCTGGCAACCGGTCTTGGGCTGATGCTGGTTGCCTTTGCGTTGATGATATCGCACCCCCTTGGGAGAACTGCGTCGCTGGCGCTGGCGATAGTGATATTCCTATTCGCGTTCGTCCCCCTTGAGTTTGCGCGCAGGATAGCTAGGAGGATGGCGATGGTCACCTTAAGGGACCAATAGAAAAGCTTAATTAACTGCCCTCCAATTTACATGGGAGAAGGACATAGCGATGATTTATGAGGTGATGTAAAATGGCGTTTGTACCACCACAGGCCGGTTATGACAGGGCTATTACTGTTTTCAGCCCTGACGGAAGGCTTTTCCAGGTGAACTATGCTAGAGAGGCAGTGAAGCGTGGAGCGACGGCCGTTGGCGTTAAGTGGAAGGATGGTGTTGTTCTGGCCGTTGAGAAGAGGATAACAAGCAAGCTGATCGAGCCGAGTAGCTACGAGAAGATTTTCCAGATCGACGACCACATAGCGGCCGCCCCGAGCGGTATAATAGCGGACGCGAGGGTTCTCGTTGACAGGGCCAGGCTGGAGGCCCAAGTTTACCGTCTCACCTACGGCGAACCCGTTCCGCTCAACGTTCTAGTGAAGAAGATATGCGACCTCAAACAGGCCCACACCCAGTACGGCGGTGTGAGGCCCTTTGGCGCCGCTCTCCTCATGGCCGGCGTCAACGACAAGCCGGAGCTTTATGAGACGGACCCGAGTGGTGCATACTTTGAGTGGAAGGCTGTCGCGATAGGAAGCGGAAGGAACGTGGCAATGGCCATCTTCGAGGAGCACTATAAGGACGACCTTGACATGAAGGGCGCGATAAAGCTCGCCATACTCGCCCTGGCCAAGACCCTTGAGGAGCCAAGTGCAGAGGGGATAGAGGTCGCCTACGTAACCATGGATGATAGGAGCTGGAAGAAGCTCTCTAGGGAAGACGTGGAGAAATACCTCTCTGAAATAGTTGAGGAAGCCAAGGAAGAGGAAGTCGAGGAGAGGGAAGAGGACTACTCCGAACTCGACCAGAACTACTGAGGTGGCGGGCGATGCCTGTAAGCCTTGATAAAGCTGTCATCGCCCGGCTCAAGACCCACGGCGAGACCTTTGAGGTACTCGTTGACCCTTACCTTGCGAGGGACTTCAAGGAGGGCAAGGAGGTTCCCATTGAGGAAGTCCTCGCCACGCCCTTCGTTTTCAAAGATGCACACAAGGGAGATAAGGCGAGCGAACACGAGATGGAGAAGATATTCGGCACCAGCGACCCCTACGAGGTTGCGAAGACCATCCTGAGGAAGGGTGAGGTTCAGCTCACCGCAGAACAGAGACGGCAGATGATTGAGGAGAAGAGGCGTTACATAGCGACGGTCATACACAGGCACGCCGTTGATCCAAGAACCGGCTATCCCCATCCCGTCGATAGGATCCTCAAGGCCATGGAAGAGGCTGGAGTTCACGTTGATCTCTTCAAGGACGCGGAAGCACAGGTTCCGGGGGTCATCAAGGCGATAAGGCCGCTCCTTCCAATAAAACTGGAGATGAAGATTATCGCCGTCAAAGTACCCGGCGACTACGTTGGAAAGACCTACGGTGAGGTTAGGAGATTCGGGACGGTTAAAAGGGAGGAGTGGGCCAGCGACGGCTCGTGGATGCTCCTCATCGAGATTCCTGGGGGAGTTGAGGAGGAATTTTACGAGAAGCTTAACGCCCTTACCAGGGGCAGTGCTGTAACTAAACTGATAGAGAGGAAGGGGCTATGAAGAGGATTTTTGTTAAGCCAAGGGAGCTTGTTGTTCCTGGGACTCTACTCGCCCAGGGACCGTATAAGAACGGAAGAGGAACTTTCAGGGAAGGGAACAGGGTCTACTCAACGGTGGTCGGTCTGGTGGAAGCCAGGGGCGACCTCATACGTGTTATCCCGCTCGAAGGCCCTTATATGCCTGAGATGGGAGATAACGTCCTTGGAAAGGTAGTGGACGTCCGTTTCTCCAACTGGGCCGTTGACATAGGTGCACCTTACGAGGCCAGCCTTCGCGTCCAGGACGCCACAGAGGAGCGTATCGACCTCATGAAGACAGACCTAAGAAGGATATTTGATATAGGCGACATAATCTATGCCAAGATAAAGGGCTACAACGAGATAAACCAGATAGACCTCACCACAAGGGGCATGCCATTCCACGGCGGTCCACTCAGGGGCGGCCGACTAGTGACCATAACGCCGTCGAAGGTACCGAGGCTCATAGGTAAGGGCGGTTCGATGATCAACCTCATCAAGAAGCTGACCAACACCCGGATAATAGTCGGCCAGAACGGCTGGGTTTGGGTCAGCGGCAGGAACGACGAGCTTGAAAAGCTCGCCATCGAGGCCATTCTCAAGGTTGACCGCGAGAGCCACACCCAGGGGCTCACCGACAGGATGAAGGAATTCCTAACCAAGAGGCTTCAGTCCCTTAAGGAAGAGGGAGTTATCGATGAGGTACCTCAGGTTGAGGAGAGCAACGGTGAAGGTGAGGCAGAATGATGGGGAGACCAGAGGGTTTAAAGCTCATAGATGAGAACGGTAGAAGGGTTGATGGCAGGAAGAAGTACGAACTCAGGCCGATAAAGATGGAAATAGGCGTTCTCAAAAACGCAGATGGTTCGGCCTATGTTGAGTGGGGCAAGAACAAGATTTTGGCGGCCGTTTATGGCCCAAGGGAGATACACCCTAAGCACCTTCAGCGGCCTGACAGGGGGATCCTGCGCGTTCGCTACAACATGGCCCCCTTCAGCGTTGAGGAGAGGAAGAAGCCCGGCCCGGATAGAAGGAGTGTTGAGATAAGCAAGGTCGTCCGCGGCGCCCTTGAGCCGGCCCTTCTCCTTGACGCGTTTCCGAGGACGGCAGTTGATGTCTTCATAGAGGTTCTCCAGGCTGATGCCGGGACCCGCGTCGCTGGCATAACCGCCGCCTCACTTGCCCTGGCGGATGCAGGCGTCCCGATGAGGGATCTCGTTGCGGCATGTGCCTCTGGAAAGATAGACGGGGAGATAGTGCTTGACCTCAACAAGGACGAGGACAACTACGGTGAATCTGACATTCCTGTTGCTATAATGCCCCTGAAAAACGACATAACGCTCCTCCAGATGGACGGCTACCTCACAAGGGAAGAGTTTATGGAAGCAGTCAAGCTCGCCATCAAGGGTGCAAAGGCCGTATACCAGAAGCAGAGGGAAGCCCTCCGGGAGAAGTACCTCAAAATAGCAGAGGAGGTCGGTGGAAATGAGTGATACGGAAGTTATGGCGGGCATAATACGTGACAGGATCCTCTCTCTCCTCAGGGATGGGAAGCGCATCGACGGCAGGGGGCTTGAGGACTACCGTGAGCTGGAGATCAAGGTCAACGTCATTGAAAAGGCAGAAGGTTCCGCCTGGGTCAAGCTCGGGAACACGCAGGTCCTCGTAGGGATAAAGGTGGACATGGGCGAGCCGTTCCCGGATTTGCCGGATAGGGGGGTTATAACCACCAACGTTGAGCTCGTGCCACTCGCTTCACCAAACTTTGAACCCGGTCCACCCGATGAGAACGCCATCGAGCTGGCGAGGGTAGTTGATAGAGGCATAAGGGAGAGCGAGGCGGTTGAGCTGGAGAAACTCGTTATAGTACCGGGCAAGCTCGTCCGCGTCGTCTTCATAGACGTCCACGTCCTGGACCACGACGGCAACCTCCTCGATGCAACAGGTATAGGAGCCATAGCCGCACTACTCACCACAAAAATGCCGAAGGTGGCATACAACGAGGGAACTGAGGAAGTAGAGGTGCTCGACGAGTACGAGCCTCTTCCGGTCAGGCGGATTCCAATACCGGTGACAATGGCCAAGATAGGAAACACCCTGATCGTCGACCCGAGCCTTGACGAGGAGCTCGTCATGGACGGTAGGATAACCATAACCGCCGACGAGAATGGCATGATATCCGCGGCCCAGAAAGGTGAAGGCGGGAGCTTCAAGCTTGAGGAGGTAATGTACGCCATAGACACCTCAATAAAGAAGGGCGCGGAGCTTAGGGAAAAGGTGCTTGAGGTGGTTAAGTCCACCTGAGGACTTTTCACTGTTCTCATTCTTTTGTCGGTTCCTTTTCATCCTCTAGTCATTTCAGAAAGAAATATAAACACAAACGCCTAGAATAGTTCCAGCCCTTACGATTAACCGGGGGGAACAATCATGGGTTTGTTTGACAGTATTAAAAAGAAGGATGAAAAGTCAAGGCCGATCAGGAAGCCTCCTGCGTCAGTCAAGAAGGAGGTTTCTTCTTCTAGGCATGACATCGATGTGGTGCCCCTTGAGGAAGATGTTCTTGCTAAGGAGATAGTTAAACCGCAGATACGCTACCTCAGGAAGGTGGTTGTGACCAGCTACTCGGACCTTGAAAGGATTTCAGAGGAGCTCCAAAACGGCAATATAATCCTCGTTGATCTCGGTCCGCTTGAGGTCAAGCCTGAGGTTCTTGAGAAAGTTGCGGAACAGCTCAAGGGTATGGTCAGTGCCCTCGGTGGACAGGCGGCCAAGGTGTGCAAGAACGAGATAAAGCTCATCTTAGTGCCGTCGGACATAAAAATCGCCAAGTGATTTCGCCTTTCTTCTTCCTATGACTTTATAAAGGAGACCCCGCCCTATTCTCCGGTGGTGTGAGATGATCGAAAAGCGTGAGAACGAGCTTGGATCAGAAGACGTTAAGGTTGTCACCCTTGGGAACTGCCCTATATGCGGGGGAAAGGGAACGCTCAAGGCAATCCAGTACGTCCATGATATCCCCTACTTCGGGAAGGTCATGGAGAGCACGATAATCTGTGAGAAATGCGGCTACCGTAACGCAGACGTTATTCCGCTGGAGGACAGACCGCCGAAGCTCTACACCGTCAGGGTTGAAAACGAGAAGGACCTTTTCACTCGCGTTGTGAGGAGCAAGAGTGGAACAATAGAGCTTGACGAGATAGGTGTCAAGGTAGAACCCGGACCCGCTGCGGAAGGCTTCATCACGAACGTTGAGGGTGTTCTCGAGCGCGTCAAGGAAGCCCTCCTAATGGCGAGGGGATTCAAGGAGGGGGAAGGCGATGAGGAGGCCGTTAAGAAAACCGATGAGATACTGGGGTATATTGAAGAGGTTAGGAGAGGCAGGAAGCCGCTCACGATTAAAATAGCCGATCCCCTTGGCAACAGCGCGCTGATAGGAGAGAAGGTCAAAAGCAGATTTCTAACGCAGGAAGAGGTTGATAGTCTGAGCCTTGGCCCCTATGTGAGGGTCAACCCGGAGGAGTTTGAAGAGTCTTCAGAGAACGCAGAGAATAGATCCACTCAGAGATAAACGACCTCTTTCGCCAGGAGGTTCCTCCTACGGAGAAATCAACTTTCCCCAAGGGCAAGGGAGGCCTTTAGAACATCGCTCACGACCCCGCTTGCAGTCTCCTTCGGCCCTGCTCCGGCCCCCCTTATGACCAACTTCCCGAGGAGGTCGGTCTTTATCACCGCCGCGTTCTCGTGACTTCCAACGGCGAGGGGGCTGCTCCTGAGGATCTCTCTCGGCTCGACGGTTACATTTCCCTCCTCGACCGTCGCGACGAGCCTCACGGTTCTACCCCTTTTCTTCGCCCTTTGGACTTTCTCCATGTTTACTCTTGATATTCCCCTCACCCTTGCTTCGTCGAAGGTTACCGGCTCGAAGGCGACGCAGTGAAGTATGGTGGCCTTGTAACCTGCGTCTATTCCTAAAATATCCCCGTCTGGATTTTTCTCGGCTATTCCAAGTGATTGGGCTTCCCTCAGTGCTCCTTCGAAGGTCTCTCCCTCTTCCATCCGGTTCAGGATGAACGTCGTTGTCGCGTTTAAGACCGCCTCAACCCTCTCAACATCGTCCCCTAAGAGGTTCTCGCGCAGAAGGCCGATTACCGGCGTCCCCGCCATCACCGTCGCCTCGAATAAGTATGGGAGATCCCTCCTCTCAGCTTCTCTCGTCAACTTCGCATAATGGAATGCCAAGGGAGGCTTGTTACTTGTGATGACAGCCTTCCCACCCCTTAGTGCTGCCAGATGCCATCTCCAGGCGTTTTCCCCGTTAGTAACGTCGATGACGGCCCCAGAGTCAACCTCATTAACGGCTTCCACCGGAGTGAAATTGTAGACCTCGTAGTCGTTTGTCCAGGAGGAGAGCTTTCCAAAGGTCTCTTTGACGAGCAGGGCTTCCTTGAGGTTTATTCCTTCTGGGAGCCAGATCGTTCCACTAGTGTCGGTGATGCTTACAATCTTAACGTTTATGCCGTACCTCTCACGGAAGAGCTGCTCCTTCTCAATAATAACCCTCGCGACGGCCTTTCCAACGTTGCCGAAACCGAGGAGGGAAAGTTTAATCTCCTGCATTGACACCACCTAAGAGAAAATGGGGGGACTTTAAAACGCTCACCTGTTGAGGATTACCTTTATGATGTCCATATCCCTGGCGATTCCGACTAGCTCGTCCTCTCCTTTTATGACGGGCAGCTGCTCGATCTTGTACTGCACCATCTTCTGGGCCACGTCGTAGATGCTCATATGTGGTGTGGCCACGATAAGCTCGCGGTTCATTATCTCCTCGACCGGCTTTTTGGGGAGCTGAAGTTCTGCCTTCTCGAAGAGCAGTGTGGGGTTACTCTCGAGGATCCAATCCTCCTCACTTGAAGCTGCCAGAGCCGTCTGCTTCATCACTCTAATTACTTCGCTATCACTTAGGAGATCCGTCTCATCCACCATTCCAACGAGGTTCCCGTCGTCGTCTATGACTGGGATTGCCATTGCATTGCAGAGGAGGAGGCTCTTGAGGGCGGCTTTAAGTGGCGTTCCGTGCCAGACTACACCGACGTTTCTCTGATAATACTCCTTAATCGTTATGTCCTTCATCTTCTCGTTCTTCGCCAGATAACGCCGCACGATGTCCCCAACCGTTAGGACACCGAGGACGTGGCTCTCATTATCAACCACCACTACCCTTCTGTAGTCAAGCTCAATCATCTTCCTAACGGCCTTTTTGAGGTCGTCATCCGGCTTTACGGTGGGAACCTCCCTCCTTATGAGCATCGCTAGCTGATCTTCGTCTGGATGGAGCAGAATCCGCTTTACGCTTATGACCCCCGTCAGGGTCTTGGTCTTTTTGTTGATGACTGGGAATGACCTAACCTTGTACTTTCTAAAAAGCTCCAGTGCGTACTCCCTTGTTGCGGGCAACTCTATGGCCACTGGATCCGGGGTCATCAGGGTTTTCACGCGCATTTTCTCACCACCGCTTTAAGTTAAAGCGCCCTCACCCTATTTTAATCTTTTCATGGACATCAGTAAAGGGTTAAAGAAAAGGGGGTCAGCCGAGGACGGCTAGGAAAACACCCGCGGCAACCGCCGTTCCTATGACACCAGCAACGTTCGGACCCATTGCATGCATCAGGATGAAGTTGCCTGGGTCTTCTTCGCTCGCCATCCTCTGGACAACACGCGCTGACATCGGCACCGCTGAAACACCGGCCGCGCCTATCATCGGGTTGATCTTTCCACCACTGATCTTTTCCATGAACTTCCCAAAGAGTACCCCCCCGGCGGTTGCCGTGGCGAAGGCGACTATGCCGAGACCTAGGATCATAAGGGTCTGTGCGGTGAGGAAGCTGCTGGCGCGCATCGTGGAGCCGACGCCGAGGCCAAGGAATATTGTGACGATGTTCATAAGCTCTTCCTGTGCCGCTTTGCTGAGCCTCTCGACGACGCCGCTCTCGCGGAAGAGGTTGCCTATCATGAGCATTCCAACGAGCGGGGCCGCGCTTGGGACGAGGAGGCCGATGGTTATCATGGCCACTATCGGGAAGAGGATCTTCTCGCGCTTTGAAACCGGCCTGAGTTGTTCCATCCTTATGCGTCTCTCCTCGGGGCTGGTGAGTGCCTTGATGATGGGCGGCTGGATGAGCGGGACGAGGCTCATATAGGAGTAAGCGGCAACCGCGGTCGCTCCAAGTATCTCCGGCGCGAGTTTTGTGGTTAGGTAGATGGTGGTTGGTCCGTCGGCGCCTCCAATGATGCCTATGCTTGCCGCCTGGTGGAGGTTAAAGCCGAGGGCTATTGCGGTGAGCATCGCTATGAAAACGCCTATCTGCGCCGCCGCGCCCATCAGTGCCGTCTTAGGGTCTGCTATGAGCGGGCCAAAGTCGGTCATTGCCCCAAGGCCGAAGAATATCAGGAGAGGCACTATCTCCGTCCTTATGAGGGTGTAGTATACTATGTCAAAGAGACCTGGTGGTCCGTAATGTTGGTTCAGGTAACCCAGCATGGCGAATATGTTGTCCCCTATGTGCGCGGGCAGATTCGGAGCAACGGGCCAGTTGACTAGGTTCCCGAGGGGTATGTTGACGAGGACGGCGCTTATGCCTATTGGGAGTAGAAGAAGGGGCTCCATCTTGTACCTGATGGCAAGGTATGCAAGCGTCAGCCCCACTATTATCATAACGATGTTGCCCCACGTTAGGTGGAGCAGACCCATCCCCTGGAAGAACGTCATTACTTGGTCTATCATTCCCGCCATGGCCCTCACCCAAGTTCGATTAGTGGTTGTCTGGTGTCGACTGTGTCGCCTTCTTTGACGAGGATTTTCTTTACTGTCCCGTTTCTTGGTGATGGGATTTCGTTCTCCATTTTCATTGCTTCTAGGATTATTAATCC
>Ga0256829_1000577_pt1 | contig 36038 bp, 35 predicted proteins | sample 131447metaG_FD_185979 | JGI IMG/M metagenome (GOLD analysis project Ga0256829, IMG submission 185979) | Hydrothermal vent microbial communities from Lau Basin, Pacific Ocean - 131-447 | ecosystem: Environmental > Aquatic > Marine > Hydrothermal vents | place: Pacific Ocean: Lau Basin | collected... | reverse complement strand
AGAGAGTGCGGCACTTGCCAAGACACAAGTATTGCAACAAGCGGGGATGAGCATGTTGTCTCAAGCGAATAAACAGTCACAGAATGTGATGCAGTTGTTAAAGTAGGTTAACTTTAAAAAATCGCTAGCATTTTAAAAAATATCAAGCAGGACTGGGAATTTTGCCAAAATCTCCAGTCCTGATGGAAAATAGATTTACCTAACAGCTTTTATGTTGGATAATATTTTCTGATAACAAGAAGATGCCTGGTTGGCTTTAGAGTCAGCTCAGCTCTCGATGTTATTTAAGGGTTTCCCTTGTGTGTTAACGGTAAGCGACGCAGTCCTTACCGTTTTTTTTTGCTTTAAAATTTGTCTATCTTGCTGAAAATACTTACAATAAAGATAAAAAGTGTAATCTTTGAAATTTTTGAGGAGGGGCAAATGGAGGCAATTAGAACATCGACGACAAGTCATGGGATATCTCATACTCAATCACCTCATCTATCTGAAAGTGGCCAACAGGGGGTTATGGATATTTCATCTAGTCAAACGCTGGGTGAGCAAACATCGAATACAAAGATGTTACAAGACTCTATTGAAGGCGTGAGAAAGGGTTTTAATCAATTAAATGATATTTTAAAAGTTTCTCAAACACACCTTCGTTTTGAAGTGGACGATAGCACGCATCAGGTCGTGATTAAAATCCAGGATGAGCAATCTGGAAAACTCATTCGTCAAATTCCTTCGGAAGAGGCTTTGAAAATTTCTAAGAATCTAACGCAATATTTAGAAAGAATTCAACAGGCTAAGTCTTATTTGTCACAACAAAATAGTCCTTCTAATGCAAAAGGGTTAATTATGGACAGTCAAGCTTGATAAAGTGAGAGGGTGAGATGTATCTGTGTTTTGGTGTATAGAGAGCTTTGCACGAGATGGTTACACGGATAAAAAAGGCTAAAATTCCCCGACTCTTCGTTGACAAACTTGGCAATAGCGGGCTATTCCCTGTGTTTTCAGCCTCGATTCGAGTAATTTTATCTCTTTTTTCTCTCGCGTCCCACTCGTGCAAATCTCTCATATAAAAAGTCGCAGTTTGGCGGCTTTTTTGCTTTTTATCTGGGTGGTGATGATTAAATCTTTTGTGTGAGTACTTGTCATCCGGCATAAGTTTAGAGAGCTTTGCATGAGATGGCTACACGGATAAAAAAGGCTAAAATTCCCCTTTTTCTCTTGCGTCCCACTCATGCAAAGCTCTCGTTTAAGTGATTTGAACAGTGCTTTCTTAAAGTTTTATTGGATATGGTCGATATATCCATTGAAAGCTGTTGGAATTGATGAAGAAGAGGTGGAAAAGTTATGGCAAATAATAATTTAGGTTTAGATATCTTAAATAGCATGGGGGCAACCACCTTTAATGTTAAAAATATGGCAAAGGTGTTAGCGAATGCTGATGTTGCTGCATTGAATGCGAATTTAGATACGAAACAGAAGCTTCATGATTCGAGGTTGGGCGGTTTTGATCTATTAAAAAAGGCATTTGATGGGTTTAGAACGCAGATTGCAAGTTTAACCCAGCCTGATACCTTTAGCAAAATGAATGTGACTTCATCAGATAAAGCGGTGATTGATGCAACGATTAAAGGCAGTACAACGCCTGGAATTTATAATGTTGAAGTACAAAAAATTGCCACAGCCCAAACACTTGCCACCAATAGTACTTTTAATAGTCTGACGGATGTTGTCGGTACAGGTGCTTTAACGATCAATGTTGGAGGGGTGGCGCATACCATTACGATTGATAATACCAATAATACGCTTACAGGCATTCAACAGGCTGTGCAAGCGGCAGGGATTGGTGTTACCGCGACAACGGTTAATACAGGAAGTGGCTATAAGTTGATGTTTACGGCGAATAGCACGGGGGCAAGTAATCAAATTCAAATTTCGGTGGCCGATAATGATGGTAATAATACAGATAATGTAGGGTTGTCACAGTTAAGTACGGGGAATTTGACTCAGACAGTAGCCGCGCAGGATGCAACGGTCGTGGTGAATGGATTGACGATTAACAGTAGCCAAAATACATTAAGTGAGGTGATTCCTGGCGTAGAGCTAAACCTTTACAGTGCAGATTTGGGAAGAACTAAACGAATTGAAGTGGCGAGAGATACTTCGGGTATTGGTCAGAAAGTGCAAGATTTTGTAGATCTTTATAATTCGATGAATAATATTTTTAATACGGTGCAGTCGTACAAAAAAGACGATCCAAATAGTAAGAATTATGATCCAACGAAAGGTTCTTTATCTAGTGATTCTAGTGTTCGGATGATGAAAGAACAGATGAAGGCAGTTTTACAGACCCAAATTACAGGTTTGACAGGGTCAGTACAATCCTTGGCCGATATTGGTATTAAGACTCAATTAGATGGTAGTTTGCAGTTAGATACGGCACAACTCAATCAAGCGGTCAGTGCCGCTCCAGATTCGGTTGGACGACTTTTTGCGGCCAGCGGTATTTCTACGGATCCATTTGTAAAATATACAGCTTCTACGGGAAGTACAATCGAAGGGACTTTTCAGATAAATGTGACCACTGCGGCTAAACAGGCAACTTTTACGGGGGCAGCGACAGGTAATGCAAACAGTTTCGCGATTACGGCGGGAACAAACGATACGCTCACTTTACAATTGGATGGTGCGACTTCATCTACTTTGACACTGGCGGCAGGGAATTATACAGGTACACAACTTGCGCAGGAGTTGCAAAATGTGATCAATAATGATGCTAATTTTAAAGCTCAGGGGTCTAAAATTACGGTAAGTTATGATGCGACACAGGATAAATTTACCTTTACTTCTGATAAGTTCGGTTCGGCTTCATCAATCAATTTCACGGGTGGGACTGTCTTGGGGAGTGTGGGGCTGGCAACGGGTAACACCAGTGCAGGTACAGATGTAGGCGGAACGCTGACTAATGCAAAAACAGGCACACAGTATTTTTTTACTGGTCAAGGACAGCATGTTACGGTCAGTAACTATGCAGCAGCAGATATGCCTAAAGGGTTAGAGTTTGATATTGGTGGCACAGCAACAGGTAATCGTGGTTCTATCAGTTTTACTCGAGGATATGCAGACAAGCTTTCTCAACTATTTAATAAGTTTAATAGTATAGATGGTTTGGTGGGTTCTCAAATTGACAAATTAAATAAAGAAACTACTGCGTTGGCCGATGAAAAGACTAAGATACAGGATCGTTATAATAAACTAGAGTTGCAATATAAAATGCAATTCGGTGCATTACAATCCGTTTTGGCATCAATGAAGAATACCCGCTCTTATTTAGCGGCAACCTTTAATTCGACAAGCCAACAACAAGGTAATTAAAAGAGGATAGGCAAGATGAATGCACAAATGAAGCAGAAGTTTTTAAAGCAATATCAAACCACTGATTTAGAAGCGTCTGCCAGCGAAGCGACCCCTCATAAGTTGGTTTCAATGCTTTATGATGGGGCTTTGGCAAAAATTGCACGCGCAAAAGGATTTATGGCGCATCAGCAATTTAGAGCAAAAGCCGAAGAGGTATCAAAAGTAACGGCTATCTTATTCAACCTTCGTTCAAGTTTAGATTTTGAATATGGTGGAGAAGTGGCACAAAATTTAGATGCATTATATGAGTATATGGGGCGTCGAATTTTGGAAGCCAGTCGTGAAAATAGTGCGGAAAAATTTGATGAAGTAGCAGATTTATTGCGGACAGTCAAAGAAGGCTGGGAGCAGATGCCTGATGAGTTTAAGAAGGCGCCTCGTGAAAAAATCGAACGCGTTAAACAACTTAAACAGAAGCAAGCTTAATGTCACCTCAGTTGTTAAATCTCATCAATGATATGGCTCGTATGCAGCAGTTGGCTGAAAAAGGGGATTGGGCTCAGTTCCAGCCGCTTGAGGCCAACTGGCTTGAGCGTTTTAAACAGGTTTTGGCAGAAGAGACTGAGCTTGATGAGGCACAAAAGGCTGAAATTTTAAAATCTCTCCTCCAACAGGTCGATGTGATTCAACGGGCAGTAGAAAATGCGATGCTCAAATTAAAGCAAGACCACCTTCAACAACGCCAGAAACAGCAGGCGCTTTCTCAATATTTCGAATAAATACGCCAAATTTTTGACATTGACTGAAAAACCATATATAAACACACCTAATGTATAGAAATTAGGTGTGAGTTGATGTCTCCATCCCCGTTAGTAGATACAGAAAGTATACTGAATTCTATTGTTGGACAGAGTCCAGCGATGTTACAGGTCAAAAAACTGATTCAGCAGGTTGCAACGACCGATGCCTCTGTTTTGATTCTCGGTGAATCGGGTACGGGGAAAGAAGTGGTTGCTCAAGCACTGCATCAACTTTCTCATCGTGCTGATCGTCCTTTTGTTCCTATCAATTGCGGCGCCATTCCTTCAGAGTTGTTAGAGAGTGAGCTATTTGGTCATGAAAAAGGGGCTTTTACAGGTGCCATTACAGCCCGAAAGGGGCGGTTTGAGTTGGCTGAAAAAGGCTCTATTTTTTTGGACGAAATTGGGGATATGCCTTTGCCGATGCAGGTTAAACTGTTACGAGTGCTTCAAGAGCGGACTTATGAAAGGGTGGGAGGCAATAAAAGCTTTAGCTGTGATGTGCGTGTGATTGCGGCAACCCATCGGAACTTAGAAGATCAGATTGAAGCGGGCAACTTCCGAGAAGACCTTTTCTATCGTCTCAATGTCTTTCCTATTGAAATGCCTTCCCTGCGTGAGCGAGTGGAAGATATTCCTGCTTTACTCTCATTCATGTTCAACAAAATTCAACAAAGTGGACGCCCCATTCCGCAATTGACTGAAAAGGTTTTGATTGCACTTCAGCATTACCCATGGCCTGGTAATGTGCGTGAGTTAGGTAACTTGGCTGAACGGTTGTCCATTCTCTTTCCTAATGCAATGGTGGATTACACCGACTTGCCTGCTAAATATCAAGTGGAAGTGCCTGAAGGAGCCGAGTTAAAGCTCTGCGATAATCAGCAAGTTGAAAGCCACTCTGAAGTGCAACTGGCTGAATCACAAGAAGAGAAAAATAATAAAGCAGATGCAGAAACAGGTGATTTGGATAAAGATGAAAAGAGTCCTTTGCAAGGATTTAATTCAGGCATGCCAGATATTCATCAAGGGTTAGATTTGAAGTCTTATTTGGTTGAAATGGAGATTCAGTTAATTCAACAGGCGCTGTCAGAAACAGAAGGTAATGTTTCGCAAGCTGCTAAGCTGTTAAAAACTAATCGCACAACTTTGGTTGAGAAGATTAGAAAATATCAATTGAACGGATGAGCTCTTGGAGAGAAAGTGAGATGAGTGATACGAAATCACAATTGAGTGCAATTGAACAGCAGCGACTTGCAGAGTTGGAGCAGGCGTTTGAGTTGTTTAATCAGACCTCCATGCAGCTCACACAAGCCTATGAAGCTTTGCAGCATCAAGTGGCTGATCTTCAGCAACAGCTTGAAGAGAGTGACAGAGAAAGAGTGAAGGTTGCTGAACGGCTAGAGAGGCTGTTGACGCTACTGCCCGCTGGAGTGGTTGTATTGAATGCATTGGGAAAAATTGTCGAAATGAACCAAAGTGCCAAGCAGATTTTAGGGGAAGATGCGGTGGGGCGTCTTTGGGAAGTGGTGGTGCGAAATGTTTTTTTGTACGCCACAGAGGCTAAGGAGTTGGTTAAACACGATAAAACAGTTTATCAACTTTCGGAAAAAACTTTGGATGAAAATCAAGGTGCGATTCTTCTATTGCAAGATGTAACCGCTTCAAGAGAGTTGCAGGCACATAAGAGTCGGCATCAGCGTTTGGAGTCTTTGGGAGAGATGGCTGCTTCGTTGGCGCATCAAATTCGTACCCCGCTCTCTTCAGCATTACTCTATCTTTCTCAGATGGCATCATCGACGGAGTTAGATGAAGAGAAACGACAAAGGTTTATCCAAAAATCATTGCTCAGTTTGCGTCATTTAGAAGCTTTGGTTAATGATATGCTGCAGTATGCCAAGGGAGGGCGGAGCTGTAATAAGGTGATAGATTTGACGTATTTGTTGGAGATGTTGTCCAGTGGGTTGGAATTCTCTTCTCAAAATGAGCAGGTCGATTTGAAGTTTCAGATTCCCCAAGAAGAGGCGGGGGAGCTTAAAGTCCTTGGTGATTTTGATGCCTTAATGACGGCGATGCAAAATCTGATTATGAATGCCATCAATGTGGTTAAGGAAGGTGGGGTGCGCATTGAGGTAGGGATTGAGCAGAATAAAACGGGGTTTATCGATTTGATTGTCAGTGATAATGGCCCTGGTGTTGAAGAGGCATTGCAAGAAAAGATTTTTGAACCTTTTTTTACCAGTCGGGCTAAGGGGACAGGATTAGGTTTGGCGGTTGTCAGAGCGGTTGCAGAAGCACATGGTGGGGATGCATGGGTATATTCAGTTCCCAACAATGGTGCTCGTTTTGTGATTCGATTACCTTTATATGAAAAACAAATGAATCAAGAAGACCTTTTTGGATGAATATCAGTCAACAGAAGAGAAACTTTGAATGTCTATTGCAAAGATTTTAGTGGTTGAAGATGACGATGAGCTCAGAGAAGCGCTAGAGGATACGCTGACGCTGAATGAGTTTGAAGTACTGGCGGTGGCGAGTGCAGAAGATGCTTTGGTGGCGTTAGACGATGAAATCGGCATGGTGTTTACCGATATTCGTATGGATGGAATGGATGGCTATCAACTGATGACCCGTATCCGTTCCATCAAACCCTATCTGCCTGTCGTACTGATGACTGCCTATGGCACCATTGAGCAGGCTGTGGCTTCCATGAAGGCTGGAGCGGTCGATTATATTGTGAAGCCTTTTGAAGCGGATGTGTTGGTGGAAAAGGCGAAGGCTTATTTCAATCGTGATGCCTCTTCGGATGAAGACTTTGTGGTGGCTGAACCCGTGATGCATCAGTTGAAAGCGATGGCATTGAAAGTGGCGCAAAGTGAAGCCACCGTCATGATTACAGGTGAAAGTGGAACGGGTAAAGAGGTGCTGGCGCGTTACATTCATGCACACTCCCCCCGCTCTAATCAGCCTTTTGTGGCCATTAACTGTGCGGCGATTCCTGAATCGATGTTAGAGGCGGTGCTGTTTGGTTATGAAAAGGGTGCTTTTACAGGGGCGATGAAGGCGATGCCTGGAAAGTTTGAACAGGCACAAAATGGTACGCTGTTTTTAGATGAAATTGGTGAAATGAATATTGACCTTCAGGCTAAGCTATTGAGGGTTTTGCAAGAGAAAGAGGTTGAACGCTTAGGCAGCTTGAAAACGGTTGAATTGAATGTCCGCATTTTGAGTGCCTCCAATGTAGATTTAAAAAAAGCAGTGGAAGCAGGTGATTTCCGAGAAGACCTTTATTATCGTCTAAATGTCTTCCCGATGCAGTTGCCGCCTCTTCGAGAAAGACGAAGAGATATTGCCGCAATTGCTGAAAGGTTGCTTCAGCGACATTGTGGTTCTGAGCGGGTGGAACCGATGATTACCGCTCAGGCAATGAAGAAGCTGATTGAATATGCGTGGCCAGGTAATATTCGAGAGTTGGATAATGTGATTCAGCGTGCTTTAGTGATGATGTCGGGTGATGCCATTCAAGAACAGGATGTTCTGTTAGATGACCAAGGCGTGATATTTTCTGCCTTTAGTGCTGAAAGTCCGGAAAAAGTGGATTTAACCGAAGAGGTAAAGCCGCTTAAAGATCAAGAGGCAGAGGTGATTTTGGAGGCATTGAAACATTTTAATGGACATCGTCAGAAAACTGCAGATGCCCTGAATATGAGTCCTCGTACCTTGCGCTATAAGCTGGCAAAATTAAAAGAAGAAGGATATGAGATTCCTTAAATGGCACAAGGATTGCTTTTTTCTTACAAAAAATATTAAAGATTGTTAAAATTTTGACGATAACTTCCGATTTTTAAGTGAACTGGATGCCATGGAACCGATAGATACTCAAAGTTTAATGTTACAAATGCGCTCATTGTCTGCTCAAGCAGCCTCTAAGCCCGCTACCCCTGTGTCTGAAGTGAAGGAAGGTGTGGCGAGTTCGGAGAGCTTTGCTGACTTATTGACGGAGTCGGTTAAAGCCGTAAATCACGAGCAACATAAAGCAGGTGATTTAAAAGAGGCGTTTGAACGAGGCGATGAAGGGGTTGAGTTGTCTGAAGTGATGCTTCAAGTTCAAAAGGCCAGCCTTTCATTTCAAGCGATGACACAAGTTCGAAATAAGTTGGTTGAAGCCTATAAAGATGTCATGAATATGCCTGTTTAACTGCTGTTCTACGATTTAATTAACTTTCAATTGAAAAAGAATTCTAACCTCTATGCCTGATGCTTCAGCCACAGCCCAACCTGCCCAAGAAGGGAATATTTTACGCAATCTGATTGATCGATTGTCCTCCCTTTCCGTCGCTAAACAAGTCAGTTTAGTGATTGCATTAGCGGCGACAGTGGCGTTGACAATCAGTGTGGTTGTCTGGTCTGGCAGTTCAAATTATGCGCTTCTCTTTGGAAATTTAAAACCCAAAGATGTCAACCAAGTGGTTGAGATGCTAGATAAGGATAAAGTTCCTTATAAGCTGGATGAAAAAACAGGTGCGGTTCTAGTGCCTGAAGATCAAGTCTATCCTTTAAGAATCAAATTGGCTGCTGCAGACTTTCCTAAAGAGACCCCTACGGGTTACCAATTGTTAGATAAAGATCAAGGGTTTGGTATTTCCCAGTTCAGGGAGACGACACAATATCATCGTGCATTAGAAGGTGAGTTGGCAAAATCGGTGGCATCCTTAGCCCCTGTTAAATCTGCAAGAGTGATGTTGGGTTTACCTAAGCGGAGTGTGTTTGTGCGTAAGCAGAAGCCTGCTTCTGCGTCAGTAGTAGTTCAGCTTTATCCAGGGCGTTCGTTGGATGAAGAGCAGGTGTCGGCCATTGTGCATCTTATTTCAGCCAGCGTTCCCAATCTAGATCCGAAAAATGTGACCGTGGTGGATCAGAATGGCAATCTGCTAACGGATAATGCGATTTCTGGCAGTATGCGTATGAGCATGAAACAGCTGGAATATACGCGGCAGATTGAATCCACACTTTCTAGAAGAATTATTCAACTGTTGTCTCCTATTGTGGGCGGGGAAGATAAGGTGCGAGCCCAGGTGACTGCAGAGCTGGATTTCACCCAACAAGAGCAAACGAGAGAGAATTATGAGCCAGATCCAGAGGCGATTCGTTCTGAGCAGGAAGTTAAAGAGATTAACCGTAATGAAGGACCTAAGGGGATTCCTGGGGCGTTGACTAATCAACCCCCTAGAGCAGGCATTGCCCCAGAAGAGGGGTATTCGCCTGAAAAAGATCCTAATTTAAAAAGCTCAAAAGAGAAAACGACCAAAAACTATGAATTAGATCGCACAGTGAGTCATATTAAGAGTGCAGTAGGGAATATTAAGCGCCTTTCTGTTGCTGTCGTAGTGGATGATCAGACGGTGATTGATAAAGATGGTAAGGTTGAACGCAAACCTAGAACAGATGAAATGTTGCAGAGTTATCGTCGTCTGGTTAGTGATGCGGTTGGATTGGATGAAACCCGTGGTGATACACTGAGTGTAGTGAATGCTTCTTTCGCACCTAAAGAGGTGGTCAAGGATCAAACGCCTATTTGGCAGCAAGGTTGGTTTATTACGCTGGTTAAGCAGGTGTTGGCGGGTATCGCGATCTTCTTGATTATTTTTGGGGTGATTCGTCCAATGTTGAAGGATTTGACCAAGCCAGAAGAGTTTGAGTTGGAATATCCTGAAGACGCAGAAATAGAAGATGATGAAGAAGATCTGGAGAATGCGGATGCCATTTCTGAAGCGTTGGAGCAGATGAATGAAGAAGTGGAAATGGTTGAAGAGCAGACGGAAGAAGAGATGAAAGAGGAAGAGGAGTTGGCTGAAAAAGTGAAAGAGATTGTGAAGGCCGATCCGAAGATTGCAGCACATATTGTGAGAGAGTGGCTGAGAGAGGAATAGAAGATGCCTGAAGAGTTGGAAGAGATTGAAGATGAGGAGCGAAAGCCTCGTTCGGGTCCTGAACGAGCTGCATTATTGATGCTCTCATTGGGGCGAGATTTAGCGGCTAAGGTATTAACAAATTTAAATCCAAGAGAAGTACAACAGGTGGGGAATGCGATTTCCCAGTTGGAAGATGTGCGTCATGAGGATGTGACGGAATCCTTAAGATCTTTTTTGGATGAGTTGGGCGAAGATGCTTTGGGTGTGGATCCTAGCGAGTTCGCTCAAACACTGATGACCGAAACCTTGGGCGAAGGGGTGGGTCAGTTGATGGATGTTTCCATGTTGGCGGATCAGGTAAAAGGATTGGAAGCATTAAAGTGGATGCATCCTTCTACCATTGCTAATATGTTAAAAAATGAACACCCTCAGGTGGTCGCGGTGATTTTATCTTATTTTGACCCTGATCAGGCTGCTCAAGTTTTAGAAGGTATTCCTGAACGCTTCCAAGCAGAAGTGATTTACCGTATTGCAACTTTAACGACTGTTCAGCCTCGAGCGTTATTTGATTTGAATGATGTGATGTTAAGTCAAGCCAGTGGGGATGGTGGAAAATTGGCTGCGATTGGTGGGGATAAGAAGGCGGCAGAGATTCTTAACTTAGTCGGCGGTGGAAAAGACACCAAAATTTTGGATGAGATTGCCGCTAAGCATGAAGATGTTAGTAAGGCGATTCAAGATAAGATGTTTGTCTTTGAAGATCTTATTCAGTTGGATGATCGTGCCATGCAGACCATCGCTGGAGAAGTGCCTATGGATGTCTTGAAGGTGGCTTTGAAGGGTGCTGATCAGTCATTGATTGATAAGTTCTTGAATAATATGTCTAAACGACAAGCTGAGATGCTCAAAGAAGAGATTGAGATGATGGGGCCTGTGAAGTTGTCTGATGTAGAAGATGCACAGCGACAAATTATTCAAACAGTGCGTCGCCTAGCGGATGAAGAGAAGATTATGATGCCTGGTGGGGGTGAAGAGTTTGTGTAATTGGAATGGGTGATGGCAGATTTTCAAGAAGAGCCTAAACAAACAAAATTGGTTGCTGCAACCGAGTTAGAGGTGCCTCAGGCGTCGCCTTGGTCGCTTGCACAATTTTATACTGAAGAGGAGTTGGAGGCTAAAGCAGAAGAGCAGGCGGCACAAGCGGTTGAGCAGGCTCGGTTAACTCAAGAAGAAGAGGAGAAGTTGCGTCAAAAAGCCAAAGAAGAGGGATTTCAGGCGGGTCATGATGAGGGCTATCAAGCGGGACTGGCGCAAGCTTTAGAAGAGGGTAGGCAGAAGCAAGAGGCTCTTTTTGAGCAGTCGGCGGTGCAGATGAAAACTTTGCTGGAGGCTTTCGAAACGCCTTTGAAAACGCTTGAAGAGGAGGTGTTTCAACAGATGGTTGCTTTATCTTTAGAGGTGGCTGAAAGAGTTGTGCATCAACAGATTAGGCTATCGGATACTTGGATTGTTGAAGTTTTTCAGCGGGCAATAGAACAGTTGCCTGAGTTAGAGGCAGAGATAGAGGTGTTTGTGTCTGCTGAGGATTATGCCCATTTACATGATTATCTTGATGCACAAACAGAGCATTTTTCAGCGGGCTGGCGGTTATTACAAGATCCTCATCTTGAAAAAGGATGTTTGCGCTTAAAACATCAAAATTCTATGGTTGATGCAGATTGGCGTGAACAGCTATCTGAAGTAGTTTCAAAAGTTTGGCAAGAAGCTTCAGCTCAAGCATACGCTTCTGATAAGACAGAAGAAATTCATGCGAATACATAAAGCGCTTAAGGTCTCGTGATGACAATGACACAGCGTCTTTCAGATTCAGTGGCAAGCAAATTATCACAGTTGCGGCAAAAATTGCCAGAATTCCCAGTCCTGCCTGTAAAAGGGCGTTTGGTTCGAATGGTTGGGATGACCATTGAAACGGTAGGGACTTATGCTGCCATCGGCTCGCGTTGTCATATCCTTCAACCCAATCAACCGCCGATTGAAGCAGAAGTGGTCGGTTTTGAACAAGATACACTCTATTTAATGCCAATAGGCCCCATTCAGGGATTGTCTCCTAATGCACAAGTGGTGCCTCTGCAGGGTGGGATTCAGGTGCCTGTTGGCAAACAGATGTTAGGACGCGTGCTAGATGGAACGGGTAAACCACTGGATGGGCTAGGAGAAATTGTCACAGAGGATACTTGGCCAATTGAGGGTATTCGCCTGAATCCGCTGCAGAGAGCGCCCATTGAACAGCCGTTGGATGTGGGAATTAAGGCGATTAACGGATTACTGACGCTGGGGAAAGGTCAGCGTGTTGGTTTGATGGCGGGTACGGGGGTTGGAAAGAGTGTGCTGTTGGGGATGATGACCCGTTATACCTCTGCTGATATTGTGGTGGTGGGGCTGATTGGCGAGCGGGGACGAGAGGTGAATGACTTTGTGCGCAATAATCTTGGGGAAGAGGGGTTGAAACGGTCAGTTGTGGTCGCTACACCAGCGGATGACCCGCCACTGATGCGTCTGCATGGCGCGATGTTGGCGACTTCGATTGCGGAATATTTTCGTTCTTTGGGGATGAATGTATTATTGTTAATGGACTCTTTGACCCGTTTTGCACAAGCGCAGCGAGAAATTGCTTTGGCGGTGGGAGAGCCGCCGGCGACCAAAGGTTATCCACCTTCAGTGTTTGCTAAATTGCCACATTTAGTAGAAAGAGCGGGAAATAGTGATTCGGGTGAAGGCTCGATTACGGCCATTTATACCGTGTTGGCTGAAGGGGATGATCAGAGTGATCCAGTGGTGGATTCGGCACGGGGAGTTTTGGATGGACATATTGTGTTATCTCGTGAGATTGCTGAATCGGGGCGTTATCCTGCGATTGATGTGGAGGCTTCAGTCAGCCGAGTGATGGTGGATATCGCTTCAGAAAGACATCTTCAGTTAGCGGCACGATTTAAGCAATTGTATTCTTTGTATGCGCAAAATAAAGATTTAATCAATGTGGGAGCTTATAAGCAAGGGACAGATCCTCAGATTGATCTAGCCATTCAGAAGCATTCTGAATTAGAAGCATTTTTATCCCAAAGCATTCATGAAGCTTTTGATTTAGAGCAGAGTTTAAAGGCTTTGGAATTGAGCTTACAGTAAGATGGGTACGGAACAGAAAAAAATTGATCGAATGAAAACGGTCATTTCTTTAGCAGAGCAGGATTTGGAGCAGGCAGGGCAGACTTTGCGAGCCATTCAAACTCAGCTTGAGCAGACACAATTTCAAGTTGACTCTTTAACGCAGTATTTACACGAGCTTTCAAGTCAAAAAGCTCAATCCTTAGGGACGCTGTCTGCATCCCATTTTCAAAATACCCATGCTTTTATTCATAAAGTTCAAGTGGCGCTTGGACAGGAGCAACAAAAAGTGTTGCAGTTGCAAGAGGTGGTGGATCGGGCGAGAGAGGATTGGATGGAGAAACGCGCCTATTTGAAAGGGTTGCAAAAAGTTCAAAAAAACTTGGAACTGAAGCAGGAGAAGCGTGCACAACGACAAGAGCAGAATATGTTGGATGATTTGGCTTCTGCAAGCATGTTAGAAAAAAGTAACGACTTATTTCAGAGAAAATCTGGCGGTTGTAAAAAATAGGCATGCTATTTGCTTTTCTCATCAATGAAAATAAAAATAAGAGAATAGCATCATGTTACAAGCAACAAGGGAAATAGGTGGCAGTGCAGTTAGCTCTGTTGAAGGGGGGATGGTTACTTCACATAAAAAATCTGAGAAGGCAACCTCTATCTTTGAACCATTAGGTGTTGAAAGTGTCTCTGATACTAAATCTGTGTTAAAGCCTTTAAAGCAAGGGGAAGAAGGCACGCAAGCTCAAGAGAGTTTTGCTCAAATTTTACACTCTTCGCAGGATAATCAACTTTCTTTACAAGGTACACCGCATTTAGAAGTGGGAGGCGTGTCGATCTCTAAAGTTTTGGGAGAGGATGCGCTTCACACGGGTGCAGGCGAAGCGAATATTGCAACGATTGAGTCGAATGACAATAAATTGACGGAGTCGGTCGTTGAATTGTCTGTGACATCAAGTGAACAATCGGTTTCAGTGGCAGAGGGGAAGTCTATTACTTCTGCAAATGTTAAACCAACATCAGATATTAAAACAGAGCCAGCCTCTCTTTTATCCCAATCACAGCCCATTGTGGTGAATCCCATTACGGAAAAAACAGATTCTAAAACCCATTCAGTATCATTTGGGGATAACCAAGTGTCACCTGATGTGGTTGTGAATTCCATAATCGAAAAATCTATTCATATCTCAGGTGATGCTAAGGCGTTGGTCGGGCAGCAGGAGATAGAGCCTTCTGTACAGGATCAAGTTCTTCAGTCTATTCAGCAAGAGACGATATCAACAAGTCCTTTAATGACAACTTTAGTACATCAAAATGGGGGGGTAAAGAAAGAAGGAGTAGCTGCTGTACCTTTTAACCTCTCTACAACAAAAATAAAGGTTCAACCTGAAATACAACAGGGAGAAGATCGACCTGATACTCAAGGCTTTTTTAAAACCGAGTTATCACAGTCTATTTTGAGTGGAGATAAGTCATCGGTCAGTCAAATGATGGCGTTACCCCATATGATGCAGTCAATGGGGCAACAAGCTTCAATTCAACGGATAAGCACGATGATGGCGCAGGCTCAACAGCAGATACAGTCTCAAAAGCAGCAACAAAGGTTGAAATCTGAAGAGACATTGAGCAGTTCGGGAACGGTTGATGGGAATAGCTTGAAAAGCAATGATAGCTTGTCTTTGCCCTTAACGGCAGCTGCAGATAAAATGGTTCCGACTAGCTATCAAACCATTACGCATAGTATTCAGTCGCAAAAATGGGGGGAGGCTTTAGGGAAGCATTTGCAAATGGCGGCCAGTCGCGATATTCAGAAAATGCAGATTACGCTGAATCCTGAAAAATTGGGGCCTATTCAAGTAAGGTTACATATGGATAAGGATCGTCAGTTGCATGTTAACCTTTTAGCAAATCATCATATGACCCGTGAGGCCATGATGGATGCCATGCCACGATTGCGCGAAATGTTGGAAAGCAATGGCGTGCAGTTGGCGAATCTAGATGTCGCTGACCAAGGCTTTCAGCATGGGGCGGAAGGTGAAACGGCTGAAGGTGGAAAGGGGACAAAAGGTGTTTCTAATGGTGCTTTAGGTTCGGAAATGTCTGAAGAAGAGATGACTCCAATTGCCGTTAATTCGTCCTTAGAAGGGATGGTGGATTACTATGCGTAAACAGCATCTACGGGGGCTTTTTATCGGACAAGTGATGGTATGGGGTTTGATGCCCATGCCTGTGCTTGCGGGTGAAAGCAATGTAATGCTATGGACAGGACTGGGGTTTTTGGGCTTTATTTTACTGTTGACGCTTGGCTATTTAATTTGGTTGAAAAATCGAATTCGTCAAGAAGAACGCATGCTGACGGGGTATCTCGAAGAACAGGTTCATCGTGATGATCCGCAGTGGTCATTGCACATTTTCCACTTGGCAGGGATGGAACGGTTTGCTTGGGTGAAGCGGCTGGTGGCATATTTTAATGACAAAATCGCACACAAACAGGTTGAGCTTTCTCAAGCAGTGGATAAAATGGGCACGCTGATGAAACAGTTGGAGGAGATTGATTGCCAGTTGGCTCGCTTCAAAGAGACGGATGAACAGTTGCATCAAGCGTTAGAGGAAGTGGCAACTTGTCGAGAAGAGTTGAAATCTCGTTGTGATGAGGTGATTGAGGAAATCGGTGTGATGGACCATCGAGTGGTAGACGGTGAGCAGGTTTTAACGAGAATGGATACTGAAATGAATGCTTTGTCCGATGAGGTCAACAGTGCCACCCAGGTGATTGATGAGCTGAAACAAGAAAGCGAAAATATCAACGGGGTCTTGACGATGATTCAAGATATTGCTGGTCAGACAAATTTGCTGGCGTTGAATGCGGCAATTGAAGCAGCTCGTGCGGGAGAGCATGGTCGTGGTTTTGCCGTGGTTGCTGATGAGGTGCGTGGGCTGGCGACTCGTACACAAGAAGCGACGGAAGAGATTGAAAAATTGGTCGAAGCGTTGCAAACCAAGGCAGAAAATGCTGTAGAAGTGATGAACCAGAGTCAAGCACATGTGGATAGCAGTGCGGCAGAGGCTGAACAGATCAATGAGATTTTTATCAATATTCATCAAGGGTTTGAATCTTTACAGAAAACCCATCAACAAATGGAAGTGACTTTGTCACGCGTTGCATAGATTAAGCACCTTAAGGAAAAGATATGAAAGGGATAGTTGGAACCTTAGTTGTCATTGGTTGTATTCTTGGAGGATACCTTCCTCATGGAAGCTTTGGTATTCTTATTCAACCCTTGGAGGTATTGATAATCATTGGGGCGTCCATTGGTGCTTATATTACTGCTAACCCAGGTTGGGTAGTTAAAGCGGGGTTTGCTAATGCAATCGCACTCTTTAAGCCGAATCCTTATACCAAGGAAACTTATTTAGAATTGTTGGGGTTGATGTTCAGAATTTTCAATAAAGCACGCCGAGAAGGCTTGATGGCGATTGAAGCGGATGTAGAAGATCCCCATTCCAGTGAATTGTTTAATGCCTCTCCTAAAGTGGTGGCAGATCATCATGCAGTGGATTTTATTTGTGACTATCTGCGTTTAATGATTAGTGGTGCGAGTAACCCCTATCAGTTAGAAGATTTAATGATTTTAGAACTCGATATTCACCACCATGAAGGTGCAATGCCAGCAGAAGCGGTTGGTAAGGTGGCAGAAGGATTACCTGGTTTTGGTATCGTTGCAGCTGTTATGGGAATTATTATTACGATGGGGTATTTGGATGCGGGGCCTTTAGAAATTGCGCACCATATGTCGGTGGCCTTGGTGGGAACCTTTTTGGGTATTTTGGCAGCCTATGGTTTTGTTGCACCTATTGCGGCGGATATGGCGAACAGAGCCAATGATAGTAGTGCATTCTTTAGTACGATTAAAACCTGTTTAATGGCTAATCTAAATGGCTATGCACCGCAAATTGCGGTGGAGTTTGGTCGAAAAGCAATTCCAGGTGCCGAACGCCCGACTTTCCAAGAGTTAGATGAATATCTCCAAACCCAAAAATAATGAGAGTTTTGTAATCCGTCATGAGTGATGAACAGTCCATAATCATAAAACGCATTGCGAAGTGCCCACACTGTGCACACGGAGGGGCATGGAAGGTGGCGTTTGCTGACTTTATGACGGCTGCGATGGCCTTTTTCTTGATGCTTTGGGTATTGGGTGGTGAAAATGACGAAGAGATGAAGGCGATGGCGGAATATTTCCGTAATCCGACGGTGATTGAAGGCTCGCCGCAGGTGCTGATTCAATCGAAAAGTGCAGGTCGTCCCAATGATGCCGTGATTGATATGGGGGGCTTTAAGTCTTCACCTAAAGGGAATGGCATGAAAGAGGGGGTTCAAGATGGTGCGAAAGAGAAAGAAAAGCAAGAGATGATTAGCTTAAAACAGCAACTTGAACAGAAAATAAATAGTTCGCCTTCTTTAAGGAAACTAAAAGATCAATTAAAAATTGATGTGACCCCAAATGGTTTGCAGATTCAAGTGCTGGATGACCGTAAGCGCCCAATGTTTGAAGCGGGAGTAGATTTGCCAAAAGATTATGCTGCTAAGCTCTTGAAAGAAGTGGGTAAGATCCTTAGAAATACGAATAATCGTATTAGTATTGCGGGGCATACTGATTCATCAGGCTATCGAAATAGTCCTGATTATACGAACTGGGAGCTCTCGGCTGATCGTGCGAATGCGGCGAGAAGATTGTTGATTAAAGGTGGCGTCAATCCGAAAAAGATTGCTCAAGTGGTGGGATTAGCAGATACGGTACCTTTTGATAAGGAAAACCCTTATAACCCGAGAAATAGGCGAATCAGTATCATTGTTCTGAACCAAGAAGCAGAAAAACGCTTGAAGAGTTTGAGTGAGGCGCCGACGGTAGAACAACTAGGGAAGCGCTGATTAACTGGCTTGGCTTAGCCCCCTTCGGGCGGGGCTTTAAGGGTACAACTTCGTTGTTGGGCTTTTTGATAAGGGCTAGCCATTGCCTGCAAAGCCCGTCTAGAATTTGCACCCTTAAAGTCCCGCAGAAGCTCAAGCGAGTTAATCAGCGCTTCCCTAGAGAAAGAGATGGCAAAACCTGCCGCACATCATTAGAATATACGGGCATTTAATTTGAAAAGGAGCTAACAATGTCAGAAGAAGTTGAAGAAAAGAAAAGCAGTGGTGGAGGTAAAGGCCTGATTATCGTTCTGATTGTTCTTGTTGTCTTAATGATGATTGGAATGGGGGTCATGGCATTTTTAATGCTTAGTCAAGGTAAGCATGATGAAAAAGGTGGAGAAAAAGCGGTAGCTGAAGCTTCTGCAGATCAAGGTGGAGAGGGCGAGAATGAGCATGCTAAGCACTATTCTCCCAAGTTTAAACAATATGAACCTCCTAAAGAAGATGCTGAACCTGAATACTTTGAAATGAAGCCTTTTGTGGTGAATTTTAAAGGAGAGGGTCAGGCAAAATACCTTGCGGTGACATTGAAGTTTATGTCTTATTATCCTCAGCTTGTTGGTGAGCATGGTGATATGGAACATCTGCGTCCGATTTTGCGAGATAAGATTACGGAGCTATTGCGTAAGCAACGCTTTAGTGAGTTGAATAAGGATGATGGGCAAGAGGTGCTTCGTAAGCGTGTGTTAAAGGTCGCTAAAGAGGTTTTAAAAGAGCACCATATTTACCCAGACCTTCTAGAAGGTGTCTATTTTGATCGCTTTGTGATGCAATAATCGCATCCTATAACGGCAGATAATTCATGGATGATATTCTTAGTCAGGACGAAGTCGATGCTCTTTTAAAGGGCATGGGTGGAGGCGATGTTGAAGTTGAAACAGATGATGGTTCCGATACAACGGGTGCCAAAGTCTATGACTTCACTAACCAGGAGCGGATTGTTCGCGGTCGCCTGCCTGCTTTGGATATCATTAATGAGCGATTTGCGCGAGGTTTTCAGCGTAGTCTTAATGAGATGCTGATGGCTTCTGTTGAGGTGACGGCGAATGAGGTCAAAATCATTAAAATGATTGATTACTTGCGAAACCTCTTTGTGCCAACCAGCTTGAATATTTATCGAATCAATCCCTTAAATGGTGTCTCTTTATTTACCTTAGATTCAAAATTGGTATTTACCTCTGTCGATATTTATTTTGGTGGAACAGGACTTTTGCCTTTTAAAATCGAAGGACGAGAGTATACGCCTGTCGAAATGAGTATGATTCGTTCTATTTTGGATATCATTTCTGAGCACTTGCATAAAGCTTGGCATCCTGTGATGGATATTGAAATTGAGTATATGCACTCTGAGATGAACCCTAAGTTTGCGGGGATTGTGGATCCAACAGATATGGTGGTGATTAGTCCATTGAATATTCGTTTTGAGGGGGTTGAGGGGCGAGTGGATGTTGTGATGCCTTATGCCATGCTGGAGCCGATTCGTGATAAACTTGAAGAAGGGGTACAGAATCTTCAGGGTGAAAGCGATAACCGCTGGTCTAGAACCCTTAAAGAAGAGGCAAAAAATATTGAGATTGAGTTGGTGGCGGAGTTGCCAAGTATTTCGCTGAATATGGATGATATTATGAAAATGGAAGCGGGTGATATTATCCCGATTGATAAGCCCGAAGTCATTACTATCAGAACAGGTGAAATACCTTTATATCAAGGAAAATTGGGCGTGAGTAAGAATAAAAAAGCAGTGAAAGTTGAAAAGATTTTCCGTCATCCTGCTTATCCTGATAAACCAATAGAAGATACTAAGGAGTGGAGTGATGAGTGACGAAGATGATTTGAGCGCATGGGGGGATGCATTAAATGAGCAGGCTGCTGCCGAAGACAAGCCTGATGCTATTGAAGAAGATCCATGGGCAGACGCTCTAAATGAACAGGCAGAGGCGACTGATCATGAAATGTCAGAAGATGATTTAAACGAACTTAAAGCCAGTCGTGGTGATGCCACAGACAAGGTGGACTTGGATGTTGTTTTAGATATTCCTGTCACCCTTCAACTTGAGATTGGGCGAACAACAGCGACAATTCGGAATTTATTGTCTTATACTCAAGGGTCTGTGATTGAGATGGATCGTTTGGCAGGAGAGCCATTAGATTTGTTGGTGAATGGTACCTTGATTGCACATGGTGAAGTGGTGGTTATTAACGATAAATTTGGGGTGCGTTTAACGGATGTGGTGAGTCCTCAAGAGCGGATTAAAAAGCTTAAATAATTATGTGGAAAGGTCTGTTTAATCAGCACTTCTTTAAATGTCAAGCATCCCTTTTGAAAGGGCGTGCTTTTTTTCTTTTATTTCTTTTATGGGTACCATTTTCAGCGATGGCGGCAGGAAAGTCGGCAGGCTCAACGGTTGCATCTCAGACGCTTGCAATGCATCCAAGTGATTATTTTTTACAGATTCTCCTTTCGCTAATCTTTATTTTATTGATTATCTTTTTTGCAGCTTGGTTTTTAAAGCGTACGGCATTGGTGAATGGCGCAGCAGACGGACAACTTAAAGTGATTGGGGGGGTGTCTTTAGGTCAGCGTGAAAAAGTGGTAATATTGCAAGTGGGTCAAGAGCAGATTTTAGTGGGCGTGACCACAACGCACATCACAAAATTGCATACACTGAGTAAACCTATTGAGGTTAAATCCTCTGAACCATTACCGACAGTCCCTTTCTCGACAAAATTGAAAGAGGCTTTAAATGCTCGTCAAGAGCAAAATGAGAAGTAAATTTTTCGTGTGTAAAGTTAATCTTATTTTACGCTGGTCAATTATTTTGATGGGTGTCTGTCTTCCTATTACTGCTTTTGCAGAGCCAGGTATTCCCGCTTTTACAGTACAGACAGATGCACAGGGGAATCAAGATTATACACTGACAATTCAAATATTATTGTTGATGACAGGGCTAACTCTTTTACCTGCTCTGTTAATTGCAACAACCTCTTTTTTACGCATTATTGTTGTCTTGGCACTGCTTCGGCAGGCGTTGGGGACTATGCAAACACCTTCAAGTCGCGTCTTAATTGCTTTAGCGCTGTTTTTAACACTTTTTATCATGTCGCCGATTTTGGATAAAATTTATAAAGAGGCTGTGACGCCTTATTTAAACGAACAGATGAAGTTTACACAGGCGGTTGAGATCGCCAGCAAACCGATGCATGCTTTTATGTTACAGCAGACTCGAGAGGATGATTTGGGAATGTTTGCTGAAATGGCGGGTATTAAACTGGATGAGCCAAAGGATGTGCCTTTTAAGGTATTGATCCCAGCTTTTATGACAAGTGAGTTGAAAACGGCTTTTCAGATTGGTTTTATGATTTTTATTCCTTTTTTAATTATCGATTTGGTGATTGCTAGTTTGTTGATGTCGATGGGGATGATGATGTTGTCGCCGATGATTATTTCTTTGCCCTTTAAACTTATGTTATTTGTACTGATTGATGGTTGGGCGCTGATTATGGGGACTTTGGCGAATAGTTTTGTTGTGGCAGGAGGGGTGTAATGCAGCCAGAAACGGTTTTAACGCTTGGTCAAAAAATGTTGGAAGTCGTTGTGTTGTTATCGGCTCCCCTCTTGATTCCAGCTTTGATTGTTGGGCTGTTGGTAGGGATGTTTCAGGCAGCTACGCAAATCAATGAAATGACATTAAGTTTTATCCCCAAAGTGGCGGTGGTTGCACTGGTTTTAATTATTGCTGGCCCTTGGATGTTGGATACTTTACTTTCCTTTACACGAGAGCTTTATGCCAATATCCCCAATTTAATTGGCTAGCCTTTATGGTCTTTTCCTATTCAGATTTTCTTCAACTGGTAGGTCTCTATTTTTATCCTTTTGTGCGTTTGACGGCGATGTTTTCCATTGTGCCGTTGTTCAGTAGTCAGTCATTCAATAGCCGTGCTAAGATTATTCTTTCTCTTTTGATTACCTTGATTATTGCCCCTAATTTACCTTTACCTGAACCCGTTTCTCCTTTTACTTGGCAAGGGGTGTTGCTGATTATGCAGCAGGTATTGATTGGGTTGGCAATGGGAACTATTTTTTTAATTGTTTTTCAGGCATTTGTTTTTGCGGGTCATATGATTTCGTTGGCAATGGGCTTGGCATTTGCGACAATGGTGGATCCTGCTTCTGGTGTTCAATCTCCAGTGGTGAGTCAGTATTACATTATTTTAGTCTCATTACTTTTCTTGGGGTTGAATGGTCATCTGTTGGTGATTCATCTTTTGGCGGACTCCTTTCAGTATTTACCTGTGGGGTTGCATTCCCTTTCCCCAGATAGCTTAAAAATGATTTTTAACTTTGGAAGTTATATTTTTAGTGCGGGATTGTTGATCGCTTTGCCTTCGGTGACGGCTTTGTTACTGGTGAATATCTCTTTTGGCGTGATTGCACGGGCAGCCCCGGCGTTGAACATTTTTGCTGTAGGGTTTCCTGTTACTTTAATGGTTGGCCTAGTGATGCTTGGATTGACTACGCCTGTTCTTTTACCACATTTTCAAGAGCTGATGAATCGTGCAGTTGAGTTATTGCACCATTTGCATTTTTAGGAGGGCGTGATGGCAGAAAATGCTGATGGTTCTGAAAAGACAGAAGACCCCTCTGATAAAAAGCTCCGTGAAGCCAGAGAAAAGGGGCAAATTCCTCGTTCTAAGGAGTTGTCAACGCTTTTGATGACCCTTTCGTCAGCGCTCTATTTCCTTTTTTTAGGTCAAGGCATGGTGTCCGGTTTTATTACCATTATGACTAAAGGACTCTCCTTTGATCGTCAGCATGCTTATGACATGAAGAAAATGTTTGATTTGATTATCGCTCTTTTTCAAGAAGCACTGTTGATGTTGCTCCCCTTTGTTTTCTTAATGATGTTGATTGCTTTTATTTCTCCTATGTTATTGGGAGGATGGACTTTTACCACCTCCACTTGGATACCTAAATTAAGTAAGTTGAATCCTGTTTCTGGAATTAAACGCATGTTTTCAGCCAAGGCGCTTATGGAGCTTTTAAAAGCGATGGCTAAGTTTTTATTAGTGCTTTCTGTTGCCTCTTTTTATCTCTACTCGGTATTCGACCAAGTGATTGCTGTGAGTCAAGAAGCTTTGTATCAGGCAATGTACCATTCTGCTGTTTTGATTATGCAAGCTTTTGTGTTTGTAAGCCTTTCTTTGTTGATTGTGGCAATGATTGATGTTCCTTTTCAATTGTGGGAGCATACGAAACAGCTGAAAATGACGAAGCAGGAAGTGAAAGAGGAGTTTAAACAGCAAGAAGGTAACCCAGAAGTAAAAGGGCGGATTCGACAGTTACAGCGGCAGATGGCGCAGCAGAGGATGATGCAGAGTGTGCCTGAGGCGGATGTGATTGTGACCAACCCGACCCATTTTGCCGTGGCACTGAAATATGATCCCGAAAGTATGAATGAGCCTGTTGTGGTGGCAATGGGGGTGGATTTTATGGCGAGTCAAATCCGAACCATTGCGACAGAACATGACATTCCAATTATAGAAGCCCCCCCGTTGGCAAGGGCTTTATACTATAATGCTGAGATTGACCAGCCCATTCCTTATGAGTTATTTAAGGCGGTAGCAGCGATTTTAGCTTATGTATTTCAAATGCGACAAGGACAAAAGGTTTCAGAAGTAGATTTTAGTGAGCTTCCGATCCCTGAAGAATTGCAAACAGAACAAGTATAGCCTATATGGATTTTAACCAAATTGTTGACAAATTGAAGCAGTTTAAGCAGAGTGGCTTAGGGGTGCCTATTGCCATTTTAGCATTGTTGGCAATGATGGTGATTCCGTTACCCCCTTTTCTGTTAGATGTCTTTTTTACTTTTAATATTGCGCTCTCTTTAGTGGTTCTTATGGTGACGCTTTATGCTAAGCGTCCTTTAGATTTTGCTGTTTTCCCTACGATTATTTTGGTCGCCACGCTGTTTCGGTTAGCGTTGAATATTGCTTCTACCCGTGTCATTTTATTGGAAGGTCATAATGGTCCTCAGGCAGCTGGGCATGTCATTGAAGCATTTGGTGAATTTGTGATTGGGGGAAACTATGCGGTAGGGTTGGTGGTGTTTGCTATTTTGGTGGTGATTAACTTTGTTGTTATTACTAAAGGTGCAGGACGAGTTGCAGAGGTGAGTGCGCGTTTTACTTTGGATTCCATGCCAGGTAAGCAAATGGCGATTGATGCCGATCTCAATGCAGGCTTAATCACCCAAGAAGAAGCACAAGCTAGGCGGCAAGAAATTGCCGCTGAGGCAAGTTTTTATGGGTCGATGGACGGAGCAAGTAAATTTGTTCGTGGGGATGCAATTGCAGGGATTGTCATCCTATTTATCAATGTTATTGGTGGATTTGCGATTGGAATGGGGCAGCATAATATGCATTTTTCCGATGCAGTTCAGGTTTATACCTTATTAACGCTTGGAGATGGATTGGTTGCACAGATTCCGTCTTTGCTGCTTTCAACTGCCACGGCAATTATTGTGACACGCGTGGCTTCTGATAAACGAGAAATCAATGACCAGTTGATGGCACAAATGTTTGGAAACCCCAGAGCCTTGTCGACCACTGCAGGTATTGTCGCAATCTTTGGTTTGATTCCAGGGATGCCGAATTTAGCCTTCCTCTCTTTTGCTTCAATCGCTGGGTTAGGGGCTTATTGGATTTCTAAAAAACAAAAAGAAGAGGGGGAGAAAGAGGATACTGAGACATTATTGACTGAGGAGTCGGAAGAGGAGGTGTCAACTAGTGAGTTAAGTTGGGATGATGTGCAGAATGTAGATGTCTTGGGTTTAGAAGTGGGATATCGGCTGATTCCGATGGTAGATCCTTCTCAGAATGGTCAGTTATTAGATCGTGTAAAAGGCATTCGGCGGAAATTGTCTCAAGAACTTGGCTTTTTAATTCCTTCTGTTCATATTAGAGATAATTTAGATTTAAACCCCAACCAGTATCGGATTATGCTTCAAGGTGTGGTGACGGGGGAAGGTGAGGTTTATCCAGATAAAGAGTTAGCCATCAATCCTGGACAGGTTTTTGGGGAGGTAAGAGGGATTCCGACAAAAGACCCAACTTTTGGTTTGGACGCTGTCTGGATTGATCCGAATGATCGTGAGCAAGCACAGGCTTTAGGCTATACTGTGGTGGATGCGAGTACGGTAGTGGCAACACACTTGAGTCAAGTGATTCAAGATTATGCATATGAACTATTGGGTTATGATGAAGTACAGCAGCTGTTGGATAAAGTGAAGCAAGTTTCTCCTAAATTGGTTGAGGAGTTGGTTCCTGATAAATTACCACTATCGATATTGGTTCAGGTGTTACAAAATTTATTGATGGAGAAGGTGCCTATTCGAGATATGAGAACAATTTTAGAGGCATTGACAGAAAAAGCAGCCTTAACGCAAGATCCTATGCAATTAACACAGGTTGTACGAGAAGGTTTAGGAAGGGCGATTGTTCAAGAAATTGCAGGACCTGATGAAGAGTTAAAAGTGATTACACTGGATCCAAGCTTGGAACAGTTGTTGCTTCAGGCAACTCAAGGCGCACCTGAAGGTCAGATTGCAATCGATCCAGGTTTGGCAGAACGGCTTCACTCCGCTTTAAAAGAGGAGGTTCAGAAGATAGAAGAGGATGGGCACCCCGCCATTTTATTGGTGGCACCACAAATTCGAGCTCAATTGGCACGGTTGTTTAAATACAGCTTGCCCAGTTTGCATGTTTTAGCCTATTCCGAAGTGCCAGAAAATCGACGCATCAGTGTTGTGGCTAATGTGGGTCAGAATACGGCACAAGGGGATAATCAATGAAATTAAAAAGATATATTGCCCCTACCACAAGAGAGGTGATGGCATTGGTTCGGGAGGAGCTAGGTAATGATGCTGTCATTATGTCCACTCGTAATACGGATGAAGGGGTTGAGTTGGTGGCGGCAATTGATCCAGAGATGATGGCTCAGAAGGCACAGCAAGCAAAGACGACAGCTAAAAGCCACTATCAATCTGTTGAAATTGAACAGCCTCAAACTCAACAAACACATCGTGAAATCTCAAGAATGGCTAAAGAACTTGAGGCGATGAAATCGATGTTAGAAAATCAGTTGTCTGGATTGGCATGGCATCAAACAGAAGTGACAGAACCTCATAAGGTAGATTTATTGAAGCGTTTGATGCGTCTAGGCATTGGGTGGGGGTTGGCACAAGATTTAGTCAATAGCGTCGATATTTCTTATGAACGAGCCTGGACCTTATTGCTTCAAGAGATTGAAAATCGTATTCCTATTCAACAAGAAGATTTAATTGAAAAAGGCGGTATTATTGCTTTAGTGGGGCCAACAGGGGTTGGCAAAACTACGACGATTGCTAAAATGGCCAGTCGTTTTGTGATGCGTCATGCAGCATGTGAATTGGCTTTGGTGACAACAGATTGTTATAAAATTGGTGCTCAAGCACAACTTAAAACTTTTGCAGATTTAATCGGAGTCCCCGTGCATGTGGCGAGTAGTCAAGGAGAGCTTTACACCTTGTTGGCTTCATTGGCAAATAAGAAATTGATTTTGATTGATACTGCTGGAATGGGGCAACGGGATTTGAGACTGTCTGAACAGTTAACTGCACATAATGAGGCTTTTGATCGCGTTCATAATTACTTGGTGATATCAGCTGCGACCCAGCTACATGTGATGCAGGATATTGTTCAGGCATTTGACAAAATTGGTTTAGAAGGGTGTGTGATGACCAAAATGGATGAGGCGTTGCAATTAGGTAATATTTTAACAGTCTTAATTGAAAACAAGTTACCCTTATCATACATCTCTAATGGACAGAAGGTGCCTGAGGATTTAGAACGAGTTGATGTGAAAACGCTTATTGATAAGGCGATTGTGATCAGTCAACAAAATCCACATTTTCACTCATACAATGAAGCATTAAAATTAGGGATGGGAAAGGAAATAAGTGATGGTTAAGGATCAAGCGGCAGGTTTAAGAGCCATGCATGCGACACAAGGGATACAACAGAATAGTATCCAACAGGCAAATATGCCAGCTCAGTCTTCTTCAGAAAAGCAACCGATTAAGGTGATTACGGTTGCCAGTGGAAAAGGTGGCGTAGGTAAAACCAATGTCTCTGTCAACCTAGGGGTCGCTCTCAGTCGTCTTGGACATAGAGTGTTGTTGATGGATGCGGATATGGGGTTGGCAAATGTTGACATTATGTTGGGGTTGCAGACGGATTATAATCTATCCCATGTTTTAGATGGAGAAAAGACTTTAAAAGAGGTGATTGTTGAAGGGCCTGCAGGCTTAAAGGTCATTCCAGCTGCATCAGGTGTAAAACGCATGGCGCAACTTAGTCCAATGGAAAATGCAGGGATTATCAATGCCTTTTCTGATTTAAGTGATGAGCTTGATGTGTTGATTGTTGATGCTGCCGCTGGCATTGCGGACAGTGTGGTCAGTTTTTGTCGAGCGGCGCAGGAAGTGGTGGTGGTGGTAACAGATGAGCCAGCTTCTATTACGGATGCTTATGCTTTAATTAAGGTGTTAAGCCGAGATTATGGATTGACGAGATTTAGATTATTGGCTAATATGACCCGAAGCGCTAAGCATGGTCAGTTGTTGTACCAAAAATTGGCACGGGTGTGTGATCAATTTTTAGATGTCGCCATTGATTATTTAGGGACAGTGCCTTTCGATCATGACTTACGATCAGCAGTGCAAAAGCAAACGCCCGTGACTTTAGCCAGTCCGAATAGTGATGCGGCAAAAGCTTTTAGGGAGATCGCCCGAAAAGTCGATGCTTGGCCTGTTCAGCAGGGTCCAACAGGGTATTTACAATTTTTTGTAGAACAACTTTTTCAGCAAAACGGATAGTAAAAGGCAATATAGAAAATGACAGGAACACAGGCATATGCCAATATTGAAAAAAGCACTCGACAAGAGGCGATAGATATTGAAGCATTTTTGCCTTTGGTCAAAAAAATTGCTTATCATCTAAAGGGGCGGTTGCCTGATAGTGTATTTGTTGAGGACTTGATTCAATCGGGGACGATTGGGTTGATTGAGGCGGCTGCAAAATATAATGCATCTCAAGGCGCCAGTTTTGAAACTTATGCAGGCATTCGTATTCGGGGCGCCATGCTGGATGAGATTCGCAAGGGGGATTGGACGCCTCGTTCTGTTTATCGTAAAGGGCGAGAGGTCTCAGAGGCTATCAATCGTGTTGAGAGTAGAGAAGGTCGGGAAGCCAAAGATGAAGAGGTGGCAGCGGAGTTAGGGGTTTCTCTTGAAGAATACTATCATATTCTTCAAGATACGAATTCCACACAGTTACTCTCCATTGACGAACCTGATCATGACGAGTTGTCAGAAGATCGAATGGTCTCTTCTATTAAGACACCTGTAAAAGAGCTCAGTGATCTTTCATTTCAAGAGCAGTTGAGTCGAGAAATTGAAAATCTTCCAGAAAAAGAAAAATTGGTGATGGCGCTTTATTATGATGAAGAGTTGAACCTTAAAGAGATTGGAGAGGTCTTAGGGGTTAGTGAATCTCGTGTGAGTCAGATTCACAGTCAGGCGATTAAACGGCTGCGCTCAAGATTAAAAGAGTGGATTTAAGTAACTCACTTTTATTTGCTGTAATTATGTATAATTACACTAAATTGGAATTAAACTTGCTTCAGTATTATTGATGTATAAATACGAATAGGAAAATAGAATGAATATTGATCGCGATATTAACATTTTGGTTGTGGATGACTTTTCTACCATGCGTCGCATTGTAAAGAATTTATTGAAAGAGTTAGGGTTCAGTAAATTTGATGAAGCGGATGATGGTGCAACAGCTTGGCCGATGATTCAGACGGGAAAATATGATTTTATCGTCAGCGACTGGAATATGCCCAAAATGACAGGAATCGATCTGCTACGAAAAGTAAGAGCTGATGAAAAGCTTAAAGACACGCCTTTTTTATTGATTACGGCCGAAGCTAAACGCAGTCAGATTTTAGAAGCAGCACAAGCAGGCGTGGATGGGTATATTGTGAAGCCTTTTACCGCGGCCACTTTGAATGAGAAAGTGCAGAAGATTTTTGAGCGTTATGCCGAGCGTAAAAAGGCAGCTGCTCAAGGCTAAGTGTGATGAAACTTATTCGAATCACCCTATAATCAGAAGCCCCTTGCTGAACACAAATAAGCAAGGGGCTTTTTTATTTATCCATTGTTAATTCTTAAGAGAGCTTATTATGTTAAGTAAAAATATTGAACTTGAATTGTTAAAAAAACTTCAGTCTTCAATTGAAGCAAAAGATTATGAGCAAGCAGATACCTATCTTCATCAACTTTTTCAGCAAACAGAAAGAGAATTGGTTGAAGGGGTTGAGGAGATTGCAGATAAGGTATCTAAGGCTTTAAGTAGTTTTGGTGAAGAGAGTGCATTATTAAGCCAAGCAAAGCATGATCTTCCAGATGCTTCTGAGCGATTAAATTATGTGATTGAAGAGACCGAAAAAGCCAGTCATACCACTTTGGAAGCTGCAGAAGCGGTGTATGACAAACTGGATGAATTAGCAAATAAGATTGATGATGAATCATTAAAAACGGAACTGTCCCAAGCTAAGGAGCAGATGAATACGATTATTTTAGCTCAAGGATTTCAGGACTTAACGGGGCAGGTTTTAAAGCGCGTGATAATTCTAGTGACAGAGTTAGAAGATAATTTAAAAAGTCTGATTGAGAAAGCTGGGATTGATATGGATGTGATTCCTGATATAGCAGAAACGAAAGAGGATCGAGAGAAAGGGATTGGACCAAATGTCACTGCTAAATCTAAACAAGATGCGGTGGATGGTCAAGGAGATGTGGATGATCTTTTGGCTGATTTAGGCATTTGAAAGTCTGAAGAGGCCGAAAATGCCAAAAAATTGTCTGAAAGGTGGCACGAACATTGCTTAAATTTTGAAAAACACAAGCATCAACCCATTCAGACAAGGAGTGTTACAGTGGATGAAGAAATTTTACAAGACTTTTTAGTCGAGGCCATGGAGTTGGTCGAGCAGCTTAATGAGATGCTGGTTGACCTTGAAAAAACGCCTGAAGATAACGAATTACTAAATGCCGTTTTTCGAGCTTTCCATACAATTAAAGGGGGCGCAGGCTTTCTAGGCGTTAAACCGCTGATTGAAGTTTGTCACCGAGCAGAAAATGTATTTGACAAAATCCGTAATGGTGACTTGGCTTATGATAATGATGTGGCAGATGTCATCTTACGCGCTTTTGATGTGATTTCAGATTATATCAATGCGTTAAATGAAGGAGAGCGAGAGCTTCCTGAGCCTGATGCAACGCTACTAGAAGAGTTAGATGCTTTGACAAAAGGACATGTGGCTCAAGCAGATGATCATCAGCCGGCAGTAGCCAGTGCATCAGAACCTGTGGTGGATGTTAAGCTAGAGCTACCTGAAGGAGTGGATCCAGATGGTGAGATTAGTGATGAAGAGTTTGAGGCTTTATTGGCACAAAGAGATCAGGTGGTCAGTGGTAGCTCTTCACATGAGGGCGCTACATCTCAAGCAGAAGTTAAATTGGAATTGCCAGAGGGGGTAGATCCCGATGGTGAAATCAGTGATGAAGAGTTTGAAGCGCTTTTGCAACAACGCGATGGTTTGATTCAAGAGACTTCACCTTCATCTCCTCAATCTAAAGAGGCGGAAACAAAAATGGCACCTCAATCAACTCAAACGGAACAGAAAAAGCCTGAACAGAGCAATGCTTCTGCTGCTGGTGCTAACAAGTCAGCGGCAAAATCAGATGCCAAACCAGCGGCAAAAACTGCCAGTACAACTGAATCAACGGTGCGTGTGGATACGCGTCGTTTAGATGAGATTATGAACTTGGTTGGTGAGTTGGTATTGGTGCGTAACCGTTTATTGACTTTAAAAGATAGCCAAGACTCGGGTGATGAGTTAGGGACAGCGGTGGCTAATTTGGATCATGTAACCACTGATCTTCAAAACTCAGTCATGAAGACACGAATGCAGCCTGTGAAAAAGGTATTTGGTCGTTTCCCTCGAGTAGTGCGAGATTTGGCTAGAAAGCTTGGCAAAGAGATTGAACTAGAGCTGAAAGGAGAAGATACTGATTTAGATAAAAACTTGGTTGAAGCCTTAGCAGATCCTTTAGTGCATTTGGTTCGAAATTCTGTTGATCATGGGGTTGAAATGCCTGATGATCGTGAGCGAAAAGGCAAACCGAGAGTTGGAAAAATCATTCTTGAGGCGAAACAAGAAGGGGATCATATTTTACTTTCAATTACAGATGATGGAAAGGGAATGGATCCCGATATGTTGCGCCGTAAAGCAGTTGAAAAAGGCTTGATGGATGAAGTGGCAGCTAATCAGCTTTCTGATAAGGAAGCCTTTGAATTGATTATGGCGGCAGGCTTCTCAACCGCTGAAACGATCAGTGATATTTCTGGTCGTGGTGTGGGAATGGATGTGGTTAAGAATATGATTTCAAAGTTAAACGGAAGTATTGAAATCAATTCTGAAGTTGATAGAGGCACTCAAATTATCATTCGTGTTCCATTAACTTTGGCAATTTTGCCAACCTTAATGGTGAGTTTCGGTATTGAAAGTTATGCGATTCCATTGACCAGTGTGCAAGAAATCTTTGATTATGATGCAGACCAGACAAACCGTATTGATGGTCAAATGATGATTCGTCTTCGTGAAAGAAGCATTCCTCTTTTCTTTTTGACAGAATGGTTGTCAACTAATGGTGAAGAAACGCATGATTACTCTGATAATAAAGTGGTCATTGTCGCTGTGGGAAATCAACGCGTCGGTTTGGTAGTGGATCAAGTGAATGGTCAAGAAGAGGTCGTGATTAAGCCACTAGGCGTGATGTTGAAACATGTTGAAGGCTATGCGGGTGCGACCATCACAGGGAATGGAAATATTGCTCTGATTTTAGATTTACCTGGTGTGATTCAGCGCTTTCAATAAGGAGAAGGAAGAATGGAAATAAATAATCAAATTGCAGCCTCTCAAGTAGGCAGTGGCGCTATTCCTGGCATGGATGAAGATTATGTTGGTCCTAGCATTCGCTGTGTATTGTTTGAGTTAGATTCTGAAATTTATGGCGTTAATGTTAAAAAAGTCAAAGAGGTTCTTCGTGTTTCAACGATACGCCCTGTCCCTGGTACGGAAGAGCAGGTATTAGGCGTGATCAATGTTCGTGGGGTGATTGTCACCATCCTAGATTTGCGTCGATTCTTCGGTATTCAACCTAAAGATCATGATGACCTTTCTCGAATTATCATTTTTGAATTGGATGAGGATCAAATGGTGGGTGTATTGGTTGACTCGGTGATGGAAGTTAAAGATATTCCTGAAGATAAATTTGATACGGTTACGGGTAAAGATACCAATCGTGTCGCAGGCCGTCATATCCAAGCGATTGCACATTACAATGATAATGTTGTGATTCTGATCGATATCGACAGTATGTTTGAAGAGATTGACGATTAGCGAGTAGCGTACAGACAGTAGACCTCATATCTTAAAGGTAGGAGGTATTCTTTATAAGAAAGCCCTGGCAAGTATATTTGCTGGGGCTTTTGTTTGGTTTGTTTTAAAAGATAACGGCCAGTGGAGTTATTGTTGAGAGATTAGTGCTGCATCATGTGATGCATTGACATTCCCATCACTGATTTAACTGGGGCGGTAATGGTTTTGTGACTGCCATCGTCAAAAGTGAGTGTGATTTTGACTTGGTTGCCTTGTTTCAGTGGCTTGACAGGTTGAATAAGCATGATGTGATAACCACCTGGCTGGAGTTTGGTTTCACCATGGGCGGGGATGCGAATATTAGGAACCTGTCGCATTTTCATCACGCCGTTGTCGTGAATATGAGTGTGGAGTTGGACGATCTTAGCTGCACGGCTGTCTGCTTTGGTCAGTAAAATCGCATGATCACCGTTGTTTTTCAAGGTCATAAACGCTGCTGTTGCCATTGCAGTTGGTGGGACTTCTCTCACATAAGCGTGCTTGACTTCAATTTGATCTGCACTATTGGCCTGTGCCATCATCGGCATCCATGCAATGGCGGATAAGCTTAGGGCTTTGAGTGAATTTTGTATCATGATTAACTTCCTTTTAAGTATTGGTGAATGGTTTTTATAAATTGATCGGGTGAGGTGGCGTGTGGTAGTTGGGTGACCCACTTTCCTTGAGGATCTATCACATAGGTGAAGGCAGAATGATCCACGGAATAGTTAGGGTTATTGCCCTCTTTATGGATTTGATACACAACGCCGTACTGTTTAACCACCTTGTCAATGTCTGCCTTAGTTCCCGTTAAACCTAGCATATTGGCTTGATAGTAATCACAGTATTGTTGCAAGTGCTTTGGCGTGTCTCGTTCAGGATCGACGGAGACAAAAATAATCTGCACTTGTTTCTGCAATTCAGGTGGGAGTCGACGGTAAGCCAGTGAAAGGTTGCCGAGATTGGTCGGGCAGATATCGGGGCAGTAGGTGTAGCCAAAATAGAGCAGCACCAGTTTACCTTTAAAATCATGCAGGGAGATAGGACCATGACTCGACATCAGGGTGAAATCACCTCCCATTGGACGGGCGGCAATATTTGCCGTTTCCGTTGCACTGTCTTGCGTTTGGGATGAAATCAGAAACTTCCATCCCAAAATCCCCAGTCCTGCTGCCACAATGGCGAGCAGGAGGAGCCTATGTAGAGAGATGTTTGTCTGTTTGGTGCTCATGGGTTCTCCTAGAAACGGGCCTGTGCTTTCATCCAGATATTTTGACCAGGTTCATTGGTGTGGATCAGACCGCTACCATCAACAGGGTCATAGCTTAGGTGGCTATAGTAGGCGTGATTGAAAAGATTATCAACACCTGCTTCGACACTAAAGGTTTTGTTGATTTGATAGTTGCCATAGAGGTCAACCGTACTCCATGCTGGGGTTTTCTGCTCATTAGGATTTTTGTTGTCGATATCATTCTGCTCTAGAGCAAAGTTAAAACGACTGCCAGCTGACCATTTGTCTTGCGTATATTCCGCTTTGAGCATGCCACTCGGTGCTGGCATCATGCTGAGGTTGCGGTGGTCTGTGGTGTTATACCCTTTGGTGATGCTCACCTGTCCGCCCAAGTCCCAGTTGTCATTTAAAGCGTAATTCATCTCTGCATTGGCACCATAAAGTTGTGCATCAACATTGACATAGATGGTGCGTGCATCACTGGCGGTAGCGGCAGACTGGTTTTTGGCTTGATCACGGAAAATATAGTCATTGACCTGATCATACCAAACATTGGCTTGCCAACTGATGGAGTCTGAAGCGCCTGTCATCCCTAAGTCTAATTGGTTATGAATTTCAGGGTTGAGGTCAGGGTTACCAATCCATGACTTAGGGCCGCCCATCACATTTTTAGCCACAAATCGTTCTGTTGCATCCGCCGTTCTCGCCGTGCGGCTGATGCCTGCAAACCATTGTGTGGTTGCTGTGGCTTTTCCTTGTAGTCGCAGCAAGAGGTTAAGGTTACCTTCATCTTGTGAAGTTTGACCACTGTATCCAGTGTAAGTGGCGGCATAAAGATTAGCAGGGATGGTACTGCCAATGGTAGTATGGCCGTCTCGGGCTTTGGCATTGACGAGGTCATATCGTAAACCTGCTGTTAGCCGCATTTGATTTTGAAGCGGCGTTTGGCTTTCGATAAAAGCGCTGTTGGTGGTGGTGACTACATCTGGCCAAAGTGCTGTTTTAGGTGTGCCGTTCGGCTTTTCTACGCGTGCATCTTTTTCAATGCTTTGCAATTGCACTCCATAGGTGAGTAAACTTTTTTGCCACTGACTTTGTGCTTGGATTTTGGCACCTTGTGTGGTGGTGGAAGTGGGGGCTTTGGATTGCTGGTTAGCAGGTGTGTTTCTGAAAGAGTAGTTATCCATTAAGTGGTCAACCGTTGAACGGTACAGTTCTACTTTTAAATGCTGAAGATTGTCTGCTACCTTTTTACGAGCATATTGGAGCCGAACCATATTGCCTTCTGTCTCAGGGGCATCCATGGAGGCACCTGGGTAGAGTGCATCTTCAGTCCGAGAGCGTTCTAAAGAGAGCTTAAAGCTGTCTTGTTCATTTGGGGTGAAGCCTAGATCGATATGACCTTGAGTGGTTTGATAGCTTGAGCGAACTTGATCGCCATTGCCGTCTTTATAGTCATTGGCTTCTTTTTGGGTGCCTTGAATCACCACGAATCCTTTTTTGCCTACGGCGGATACTTCGGCATTGGCATCATATTTCATCACATTGCTGGAAGTGAGGGCTGAGACTTGACCGTGAACCGCTTGATTCGGATCATAGGAAGGGGCTTTGCGTTCAAAAACCACCGTTCCTCCACTGCCACCTGCGCCATATTGTAAGGATTGAACACCTTGCAACACTTTGACTTCATCATAACTTTCGACTTCGGCATAAGAGGTTGGGGGATCCATACGGTTAGGACAGCCGCCTTGGATCTTGGCACCATCTAAGAGCACATTGAGTCGAGAAGCCGTTTGACCATGAATCATTACATCTAATCCATGTCCCCCTTTACGAACAGCATCAACACCAGTAATTTGTTTAAGCAGTGTGCCAGTTTCAGTATTCCCCGTATTTAGTATCACTTCGGTTGGGCGTTGTTCAACAGAAGGGGAGTCTTCTTCGGTCACCGAGATTTGAGGCAGAACCTCGTCAGCGGTGGCGGATAGGAAAGGGTAGGTAGCCATCAGGCAGGCAAGTGTCA